>Ga0075913_112_pt1 | contig 23904 bp, 24 predicted proteins | sample RifGroA2_FD_68332 | JGI IMG/M metagenome (GOLD analysis project Ga0075913, IMG submission 68332) | Parcubacteria bacterium GW2011_GWA2_37_10 | reverse complement strand
TGAAATTGGCGGAACTGACCAGCGGTTTAACTTGTTAGCCGGACGGGAACTACAGCGATATTACAAACAGGAGCCGCAGGACATAATTACAAATCCTTTAATTGAAGGGTTGGATGGGAGAAAAATGAGCTCAAGTTGGCAGAATACAGTTAATCTTTTTGATCCTCCCGGCGAAATGTTCGGAAAAATAATGTCCCTGCAGGACGAGTTTATAATAAAATATTTTAATTTGGCAACACGGGTGGATTTAAAAACTATTGCAGATTATGAACAAGAAATTAAAAACGGAGCGAATCCGCGCGACATTAAAGCCAAACTGGCAAAAGAAATTGTGAAAATGTGCCATAGCGAAAAAGAGGCTCAAGTAGCAGAGAATGAATTTAATAAAATTTTCCGTGATAAGGGGTTGCCAAGCGACTTGCCGTTTTTTGAAACCAGTAAAAAAATATATCCTATTTTAGAACTATTATGCGACACAAAGTTAGCAGTTTCAAAAAACGATGCCAGACGTTTAGTGGAAGGAAATGCAGTTGAAATAATCAACGGAGAGAATAAAATAAAAATTTCAGATTGGAGAGCGGAAACTAAATTAGAAAACGGGATAATTATTAAAGTCGGCAGCCGAAGATTTGTTAAGGTAAAAATAAAATAATAATTTTATTCGTTTCACTCATAAAATCATGCCAAGATTCTTAGTTAGCCAAACAGCAAAACATATTGGAGAGAGGGTAAGGATACAGGGGTGGGTGAATACAAGGCGCGCCCACGGGAAAATTTTATTTATTGATTTGCGCGACGGGAGCGGAATTTTACAGGTTGTTTTCGCGCCTTTAAATAAAGAGGTTTACGATTTAGCAGAGCAATTAAGACCTGAGTGGGTTGTGGAAATTGTTGGCCAAATTGTAAAAAGACCGGAAAAAATGGTTAACCCAAAAATTGAAACAGGTATGGTGGAAATGTCCGCGGAAAGCCTAAAAGTTTTAGCAAAGGCGGAAACCTTGCCGTTTTCAATTGATGGCGACGGAATGGACATTAACGAAGAGATAAGAATGGAATATAGGTATTTGGACTTGAGGCGCGAACGACTAAAAAATAATCTTATTGTGCGACACAAAGTAATAAAATTTATAAGGGATTTTTTAGACAAAGAGGATTTTATTGAAATAGAAACCCCGATGCTTACAAAATCAACGCCCGAAGGGTCTCGGGACTTTCTTGTGCCTTCTCGGCTTGAAAAAGGAAAATTTTATGCGCTTCCGCAATCACCACAGCAATATAAGCAATTACTTATGGCCGGCGGACTTGAAAAATACTTTCAAATAGCACGATGTTTCAGAGACGAAGACTCAAGAGGTGACCGCCAGTCTGAGCACACCCAGCTTGATTTAGAAATTAGTTTTGTGGAGAGAGAGGATGTTCTTGAATTAACTGAAAGATTATTTATAAAGCTTGTTGAGGTTTTATTTCCAAGCAAAAAAATTCAGGATATTCCTTTTCCTAGAATTCCTTATGGGGAAGCCATAAAAAAGTATAATTCCGACAAGCCGGATTTAAAGAAGGACAAGAATGACCCGAATCTTTTAGCTTTTTGCTGGGTAATTGATTTTCCATTTTTTGAAAAAACACCGGAGGGCGGATGGACGTTTGTTCACAATCCTTTTTCAGCTCCGAAGCCAGAATTTATAAAAGATCTGTTAAACAAAAAAAATATTGAAAAAATTGTTGCAAATCAATATGATATTGTTTTAAACGGTCAGGAATTAGCAAGTGGGGGCATAAGAAACCATACTCCAGAAACCCTGAAGGCAGTTTTTGAAATAATGGGATATAAAAAGGAAGAAATTAAGGAAAAATTTGGCCATATGTTGGACGCTTTCAGTTTCGGTACGCCTCCCCACGGAGGAATTGCTCCTGGAATTGATAGAATTGTTTCTATTCTACAAAACGAGCCAAATATCAGAGAAGTAATCGCATTTCCAAAAACCGGTGATGGCAGAGATTTTATGATGCATGCCCCCAGCGAAGTCAGTAAAAAACAACTTGAAGAACTTGGCATAAAAATTAGTGTTCCAAAAACCTCTAAAACTAACATTACCGAGAAAGCAAAAATCATAAAGAAAAAAAAGATCGCTAAAAAATGAATCTGAAACGTTTAATTCAAGGGTTATTTTTGTCGATAGTTCTTATTTTAGTTTTTAGTTTTTTTTGGCGGGGAATGCAGTGGTTCTCAGATGGCTTTGAAAATTTTTTTCAAATTAAATTAAGCAGGGATCAAAGTAAATTTTTGGCAAGCCTATCAGATAGCGCCATCACCGTAGTAAGCCCTGCGCCGCAGGAATTTCCGTACCGCGACCAGAATGCTGCCGATTTATATATTGAAGGGGAATCTGCTGTATCAGTGCTAATTGATTTCTCAAGCGATAAAAAAGTTTTTTACGCGAAAAACGGAGAAAAAAAAATGCCCATTGCCAGCCTTACAAAATTAATGACCGCTGTGGTGGTTCTTGAAAATTTTGACCTCGAAAAAAGCGTTTTGATAAGCCGTGCCGCGGAAAAGCAGGACGCAAGAGGGTTACTAATGTCTGGAGAATCGTTTATTGCTAAAGACCTATTGTACGACATGCTGATTGAATCAAACAACAGCGCCGCATATGCTTTTTTTGAGTCTCTAGGCCATGACAAATTTATTAAATTAATGAATTTTAAGGCAAATGAAATCGGATTAAAAAACACTTATTTTTCGAGCGTTACGGGTTTAGAGTTAACTAATTATTCAACAGCCAATGACCTGGCTGATTTTACAAATTATATTCTAAACAGCGACAGTCTGGTTTTAAGGATAACATCAATCCCTGAATTCGACCTTTATAATTCAAAAGGAATTATTCATCATAAAGTTTCCAACCTGAATGATTTGCTGAAGGACCCGGATTTAACGGGAAGAATTATTGCCGGAAAAACTGGGCAGACAAAGGATGCGGGCGAATGTTTACTTTTAGTCTTAAAAGCGCCGGGGAACAAGGGCTATTTAATTAATGTAATTTTGAATTCGAAAGACCGTTTTTCAGAAATGAAAAATATGATAAATTGGGATGACAACGTCTATATGTGGAAATAAAAAACAAATTAAGTTTTTAGCGGAGGAAAAAATGGCAAAAGAAAGTTTTTTCTCACCGGTAATTTTATTTATCTTCTTATCGCTTGCCGGAATCGGCGCATTTGTTTTTGTATATTCAAAGGATGTGGAGAAACAAACAGCCGCGGCATTGGCAGAGATAACCAGTCCAGTTTTGCAACCCGTTTTCAAACCCGCCTCTCTGGACTGGGAACAGGTTTTATCTCCCATTCCCTGGGAGGAGAGGGATTCTCATGCCATTATTATTTTTAGGGATAAAATGTGGTTAATGGGCGGATTGGACGCCAACGGACTTGTTGCAAAACCAGGTTTAATTGAGTATGAAAAAGCCCAGCATTTTAGCGATGTTTGGAGTTCACAAGACGGGCAGAATTGGCAGATTGTTGCGAAAGAATCTCCCTGGCAAAACAGAAGGTCAATTCAGGTAGTTGAGTTCAAAGGTAAAATGTGGTTAATGGGAGGCTGGGGGCCAGAGGTTGGATGCCGAAACGACATTTGGTCCTCGGAGGACGGGATTCGCTGGACCAAAGAAATAGAAAACGCCGCATGGCCGGCAAGAGAGGGGCACCAGTTAGCCGTTTTTCAGGATAGGATATGGTTAATGGGCGGAGTAAGATATGATAAGCATCAGCTGTTTAATGATGTTTGGTATTCTGACGATGGGATAAATTGGCAAGAAGCAGTAGCAAGCGCCGGCTTTTCGCCGCGATGGGATCACGCAGTGGCGGTCTTTGAAAATAAGTTGTGGCTTACCGGAGGCATGCAATTTGGAGAAAAAATTCTCAATGATGTTTGGTATTCCGAGAATGGCAAGGATTGGATTCTTGCAACCGACTCGGCTCCGTGGTCTGCCAGGCAGGGTCACGGACTGGTAAGTTTTAAGGACAAACTTTGGGTTATCAGCCGGCTTGATGCGCCGGCTGTTGGCGGAAAAAACGATGTTTGGTATTCTGAAAACGGAACAAGTTGGCAAAAAACCGACAACGACCCGATTTGGACCGGCAGAGAAGATGTTGCCGTTATAGTTTTTAAGGATAAAATTTGGGTTTTGGGGGGAATGGATAAAAATTGGCAGTGGAAAAATGATATCTGGTATTCAACTTTTTAAACTTTTTTATATATGACTAATCTTACTTTTAGTGTTATTAAGGTAATGGGGCTAGCGGCGGTATCTTCGGTTGTTGCTATTTTGTGGTGTCCTTTTTTAATAAATTTTTTGTATAAACATAAACTTTGGAAAAAAACAGCCAGGCAAAAAGCAATCAGCGGAGAGGACGCAGTTGTTTTTAACAGTTTACATAAGGAAAAGGAGGTTGGAACGCCGAGAATGGGGGGATTGTTAATTTGGGTTACGGTTGTTTTTATAATTTTTTTATTCTATCTGATTTCCTTAGTTTTTCCTGATTCAGCGCTCGCTCAATTTAATTTTCTATCACGTTCTCAGACGTGGCTTCCACTTTTTACTTTGGTCGTTGCCGGACTCATTGGGCTCTTAGACGATGTTTTAGTTGTTTCGTCTTTGGGCAAATATATAGGAGGCGGAATTTCCTTTAAAAAAAGGCTTTTAATGGTTGTGATACTTGGCCTTGTTGGAAGCGTCTGGTTTTACCAAAAGCTGGGGTGGGATGTGGTTTATTTCCCATTTTTAGGAGACGTTTCAATGGGATTATTTTATATTCCCTTTTTTATTATTGTGATGGTTGCCTGCTGGTCGGGTGGAGTAATTGACGGCTTAGACGGACTTTCTGGAGGAACTTTTGCTTCTGTTTTTGGAGCATTTACAATTATTGCTTTTTCACAGGGCAAAATAGACCTGGCTACGTTTTGCGCCGTAATTTTAGGAACGCTTTTCGCATTTTTGTGGTTTAATATACCGCCGGCGCGGTTTTATATGACCGAAACTGGTGTTCTCGGACTTACCACGCTTTTGTGCGTCGTTGCGTTTTTAACAAATTCTGTTTATGTCTTACCCGTCATCGGCGGACTTATGGTGATTGAGGTGGGCTCTGTAATAATTCAGCTTCTTTCAAAAAAATTCAGGCGAAAAAAAATATTTCTCTCAACTCCGATTCACCATCACTTTGAGGCCATCGGCTGGCCTTCATATAAGGTCACGATGAGGTTTTGGATTATAGGTGTTGTGCTGGCAATAATCGGTGTAGCCATCCGTCTGCTTGGATAGTCAAAATTTTGACTTTTATTGAGCTATTTTGTATTATGACAGAGACATAAAATCTCTGTTTATGAACAATATATTAAAATTATCAGTTCTCGCATTTATTATTCTTGCGGGCGCTCTATTTTATTTTTCTAATTTTGCATTAGCAGGAGTTTGCTCATATCAAAACAATTACTGTTCCAATAATATTGAAAATAATTATCCGAGTTGCACGTATCACGCTTACAAGGATTGCGCAGGTAATTCGGTTTATTGGTTTAACTCGTGCGGTAATTCACAAGACCTATTTCAGAACTGTTCCGGAAATAATCAAATATGCAAATATGGGCAATGCTCCGTATATTATAATCCTGCGCCAGCTCCGGTATATACAAATCACTACCAAATAAACTGCTTTGACAATAGCTTATATTGGTATGATTCCGCAGGTTCCATACAAAACCTCTACAAAAACTGCGCCGATGCAAACCCATGCACTAACGATATTTGTTCAAGCTCTAAATGCCAAAACCCCCTAAGGTGCGACGGCACAACCTGTACTATCGGATCACAATACTATTGCAATAGTTGCAGTAGTATCGGCGACAATTCCTGTAATTGCGGAGAAACCACGGCAACCTCGCCCAACGATTGCAAAGAAAATATAACAGCAGATTTGTCGGTTAAATTTTTCAGCAGAAAAGACATTAACGCTATTTCATGGGACAAAGTTATTCAAGTTGGTCCCAATGGAAATATTTATTTCTTGATTATTATCAAAAATAATTCAACTACCACCCCGGTTGATAACATAACGGTTTCGGTAAATATTCCAAGCGAAATAAGCTTACTGGGCAATTTGAAAATTGACAATGTTGCAACTGCAGGAGATATAGTTTCTGGAATCAATATCAGCTCCTTGCCGGCCAACGTTTCAAAAACAATAACTTTTGAGGGAAAAACACAGACGTTCACATCCTCGGGAGATAAGCAAGCAATTATAAATATCAGCGCGGGGGGTATAACCCAATCCGATTCAACCACAATCAGTCTTAACCCAGGTCAGCAGGCCGCATCGGTTTCCTCCGCCCCCGGTGCTTCAGGATTCATGGAATTTTCGAAACGTTGGTATCTGTGGATTTTGGTGGCAGTTGTCCTGATTTTATTATTTATAATCATATTTAGGCGGCTTTCTTCAAATATATAGCCACTTATAGGCAAGAAGGAGGGGATTAGCCCCTTTTTTCGGTTAGTGGTATTTTTATTATCCAACTATTGACATTATATTTGGTTGTATGTTATAATTAAAATATCAAAGGAAAAATTTAGTGATTTGAAAGTTGGAAGTGTTCACATTGTGATTGACATGGAAGTCGCCATGAAATAAGAAAGCAAAAAGGAATAGGGCAGTGCTGCCTGCTTTTGAGAGGAAAACGCCGTATCGGCTGTTCCGCATCAGCCGATTGCAGCAACGGCAGGTCCATCTTTCGAAGGAGTAAAAAGATGGAAATGCTTGAGCGGATGGAATGCCGGTTACCGTCAGTTTGCAGCAGGAGTCTTGACCTGCAACTCGACGATGACCTGCGGCAATCCTCAGCGATTTGCCTAGACCACTCCCTCGAGAAGAAGATTAGGCAGCAGGAAAAGCGGAAACCGCGCGCGGAACTTCTTGCCGCCCTCGCGCGCAAAGCCACGTAGCTTTGCATAGCATACACAGGCCCTTCGCCTTCATTTTTGGAGGCGAAGGGCGCATTTTTTGAAAAAGACTTTCAAAAAGGCTTTTTTTTTGCTATGATAATGCCATATGAAGCCGAAAGCCATTGTTTTTGAATTTACCTCATATAAATTTGAGCCGGAAAACAAGCGGATTTTTTTTAATTATAGGACTGAAATTAGAAATTCCGAACCGATTTTGTTTACTGAAATGGTAGAGTTTCAGGACTCGCCCGATTTTGAGAATCTGCCAAAGGGGCTGTTAGAAAAAATATTTCAGGGTCTGCATTTGGTTTTGGGAGTGAGTTATTATAAACTTCATTGCGCGACAATTGTGCGGCATAAATATAGCCTTGCAAAGGAGGAAACGTATTTTTGGAATACTGTTTACAAAAAAGGACTTGGCGAGTTTTTTTACCGCAATGAGTTAAATCCTAAAATTTTACCTAAATTTCAACTTGATAAAAAAGCGCGACCAAATAATTTTAGATTAGAAAAAAGCAATAAGTTTTTTGTCGCGGTTTCCGGCGGAAAAGATTCAATTGTGGCAGCCGAGCTCCTGAAAAAACACGGGGTTGATGCAATAGCGGTTTTTGTCGAAACCCAAAAAAAATCAGCGCTGGTTGATAAGGTTATAGAAGTTAGCGGTTTGGACTCGCTAAAAATTAAACGATACCTGGATTGGAAGGTTTTTGATAAATCTGCAGGGTATTTTCAGGGGCACATACCGATTTCTGCGATATATGCTTTTTTGGCTGTTTTATGTTGTGTTGTGTATAAAAGAACGTATTTTGCAATGTCTAACGAGCATAGCAGTAATTTTGGAAATATAAAATACAAAGGCGAGAACATTAACCATCAATGGTCAAAATCATTTGAATTTGAAAATCTCTTCCAAAATTATGTTAAAAATTTTATAACTCCGGATGTATATTATTTTTCTTTGCTAAGGCCTTTTTACGAAATAAGAATTGCAGAATTATTTTCAAAGCGCAAAAAATATTTTCCGTATTTCTCAAGTTGTAATAAAAATTTTAAAATAGAGAGCGCGTCCGATAAGTTGTGGTGCGGTGAATGTCCAAAATGCGCCTTTGTGTTTTTACTGCTCTCAGTTTTTTTAGAGAGAGAGGATCTTATAAATATTTTCGGGAAAAATCTTTTTGATGATAAAAATCTTTTGCCTCTGTTTAAAGATATTTTAGGTTTTGGAAAACTAAAGCCATTTGACTGTGTCGGCACATTTGAAGAATCACGGGCGGCTTTATTTTTGGCAAGGGAAAGGTTTAAAAATGACTTTGCAGTTAAAGAATTCTTGGCAAGGATAAAAAACCCTAAAAAATTAGTTGAAAAGATTTTTAAAACTCAAACATCAAATGTTCCAGATTATATCAAATTTTTGGGAATGAAGAACGCCGCGGTTTTAGGATACGGCAAGGAGGGCGAGGTTACCGAAAACTATTTAAAGAAAAATTTTCCAGAACTTAAAATAGGTATTTTAGACCAAAAAATTGATAAGGATTATCTTAAAAAACAGAGCATTTACGATATTTTGGTTAAAACTCCGGGTATTGCAAAAAGTAAAATAGAAAATAGAGCATTGGTTCCGCGCACAACTGCCACGAACATATTTTTTTCAGAAATTAAATCAAGAGGAAATATGGTCATCGGGGTTACGGGAAGCAAGGGAAAAAGCACAACCGCTTCATTAATTTATCACATTTTAAAAAAGTCAGGAAAAAATGTTTTATTGCTTGGCAACATTGGAACCCCAATGCTGTCTGTTTTAATGCAGGAAATAAAAAGTGATACAATTTTTGTTTTAGAACTTTCAAGCTATCAGTTAGACGACATAAAATTTTCTCCCAATATAGCGGTTGTAACAAATTTATTTCCAGAACACATGGATTACCATAAATCAGTTGATAATTATTATTTGGCCAAGAGGAATATAGTTAATTTTCAGCAGGACGGGGACGTGCTCGTTTATAACCCTAACAATAAAAAAATGGCAAAATGGCGAACAGGCTCAAAATTTAAAGCAGTTCCTTTTGCTAAAGCGATTCCGTTGAAAGATTCAGAGCTTCCGTTGATAGGAGAGCACAATAAGGATAACATTAAGGCGGCGATTTCTGCTGTAAAACAACTTGGAATAAAAGATGATGTTATAAAAACAGCAATTAAGACATTTAAGGGTTTACCCCACCGGATGGAATTTGTCGGGGAATTTAAGGGTATAAAATTTTATGATGACGCAATTTCCACAACGCCCGAATCAACAATTATGGCAATCAAAACGTTAAAAAATATTGATACAATCTTTTTGGGTGGACAGGATAGGGGATATGATTTTTTACAGTTGGAAAAAGCAATTAAAAAATATAAAATAAGGAATATAGTTCTTTTCCCGGATAGTGGCAAAAAAATTATAAAAAATAAAAAGGGATTTAATATTTTAGAAGCAAGAGATATGGAACAGGCCGTAAAATTTGCTTTTAAATTCACGGGGAAGGGAGGAGTTTGTTTGCTCTCCTGCGCCTACCAGCTTTAGAGAATCGTATTTTTCCTGTGTCATCATTTGTAGGTCGAGCAGTTGTTTAGCCTCTTTTAATTTTTCGAGAGCCTGGTCGCGGGTCATTTCGGCGCGCGGATTAATAATTTCACCAAATTCTTTTTGGCCTTTTACCGGCATTAGTTTTGGGTTTTATTGCCTTTAAAACCCCTTTGCATATTATTAAAAAAATAGCGCCGTGGCTTTTTTTATTAAATATTCTTGCCTTGGCCTTTGTCTTTCTGCCATTTTTCGGTTCTCGTTTTTGGGGCGCAAAGAGATGGTTAAACCTTGGCTTTACAACAATTCAGCCGTCGGAGTTCCTAAAGATTACCGCAATTTTATATCTGTCAGCCTGGATTTCAAGCCGAATCTCTGAGCAAAACCATAGAGGCTGGATACCTGCGGCAAAAAACGGCTATCACAATTTTATATATATCCTTTTGCCGTTTCTTGTTTTTTTAGGATTAATTTCAACTATTTTAATTTTACAGCCTGATGTGAGCACGTTGGGGGTAATTAGTTTAACCTTGGTGGTAATATATTTTTCTGCCAAAACACCCATATGGCACGCGATTGCAGTTATTTCAGGAGGTATGGGCGCCCTATTATTATTAATTAAATTTGAGCCATACAGGCTGGATCGCTTGTTGATTTTTTTGCATCCGGAATCCGACCCCCTTGGCAAGGGCTGGCAGATAAAGCAGTCCATGATAGCGCTGGGGTCCGGCGGATTTTTTGGAAAAGGACTAGGCATGTCCAGCCAGAAGTTCGGGCATCTGCCCGCGGCAATGACCGATTCTATTTTTGCGATATTGGGAGAGGAATTGGGAATTATAGGATCCGTTGGCTTAATTATTTTATTTTTTTTATTTTTCTGGCTCGGGCTTAAAATTGCAAAATCCGCAAACGACAGATTTTCAAAACTTACTGCAATAGGAGTTACTACATGGATAACATTGCAGGCATTTATTAATATGGCTTCCGCAATCGGAATTTTTCCGTTGGCTGGCATACCTTTGCCGTTTTTTTCCTACGGCGGCTCGCACATAGTAACCGAACTAATCGGCATCGGCCTGTTATTAAATATTTCTAAAAATTCCTAATAAAATATCGTAATCTTACACCCATACAACCTGCGCGCCAGTGCACGGATGTATTTATTATGCGACACTCTGACTTTGTTAATACGATCGTAGTCACAAGGTCATAGTTTTAGTCAGAGTTTATTATGCGATAGATATACTACAAAATTAGAAGCTTCTAATTTTGTAGTATAGCGTTTTTTTATAATTTTTTACAAAATTTGTAAAAAAACAGCCCTATGCCTTAGGCATAGGGCTGAACTATGAGACGTTCATAGAACACCTCCTCAAATTCGCTGGAGCAATTTTAATATTTGCGGATTTCCTTGTTTAGGTATTCCGCCCGTTGTTGAAAATCCATCCAACCGATATTCTCTATAACTCTGCAGAGAAACGGATGCAGCCGGCAGCGCTTTTTTCTGTTTAGCGCCAAGTCGTCTGCAAACCAATGCGCATCGCGAAAGATTTCCTTCATGGCATCGGGGGGAACTTTTCAGCCTTTTTCCGACGTCTTCAAGGAATTCATTTACCGAGCACTATATTTTAATATAGCAGATTATAAATGTGTTGTCAAGAGTTTACGTTTTTTAAAAGTTTGGTATTATTAAGTTATGAAAATACTTTTTACTGGCGGGGGAACAGGCGGGCATGTTTTTCCGATAGTCGCTATCACGCGAGAAATAAGGAGAATATATTCTAAAAAAGATTTAGAGTTTTATTATATAGGCCCGAAAGACGAATTTGGATTGATTTTATTATCGCAGGAAGATTTTATAATAAAAACCATTGTATCCGGAAAAATAAGAAGGTACTTTGACTGGCAAAATTTTATAGATATTTTGTTTAAAATTCCTTTTGGAGTTTTGCAGAGCTTTTTTTTGCTTTTAAAAATCAAACCGGATTTAATTTTCAGCAAAGGGGGATCGGGGTCAATTGCCGTAACATATTGCGCTAAAATTTTAAAAATTCCAGTGTTCTTGCACGAGTCAGATGTTGTTCCCGGGCTTTCTAATCAAAAGACATCAAAATGGGCGAGAAAGGTTTTTACTTCCTTCCCTAAAACAGAATTTTTTGATCCTGAAAAAGTTACTCTGACGGGCAATCCCATTCGAAAGGAATTACTGGAGGGCGATAATGAAACTGCAAAACAATTATTCAATTTAACCTCTGAAAAACCGGTTATTATGGTTTTCGGCGGGTCGCAGGGGGCGCAATCAATAAATGATTTTGTTCTGGTAATTCTAAACGATGTTTTAAAAGATTTCGAAATAGTCCATATAACCGGCCGAGAAAACTTTAAGGAAACACAATCTGAATCTGAGGTTGTAATTGATAAAAATTTGGAAAAATATTATCATCTCGTCGGATTTTTAGACGAAGAAAAATTGAAACACGCCTACCGAGCAACCGATTTTATAATATCTCGTTCCGGGGCGTCGGCAATTTTTGAAATTGCGGCGCTGGGGAAACCAAGTATTTTGGTTCCTTTGCCAACAGCCGCCGCAGACCATCAGGCAAAAAACGCATATGCGTATGCGGAGACCGGGGCGACTTTAGTGATTGAACAGGATAATCTGACTCCTAATTTCTTTATGGAGAATCTGCAATCCTTATTTTTACGCAAGGAGGCAATAGAAAAAATGAAAGAAAGGGCAATAGAATTTTCAAAACCTTTGGCGGCGAAGGCGGTAGCCCGAGAAATTCTAGAATTTTTGATGTTAAATTAGTTTCTGTCAATTTAAAACAATGAAAACAACTGTCAAAAAAGAAATAAGAGTAAGAATCGCTCCGTCTCCGACCGGATCGGCGCACATTGGCACTGCAAGAACTGCCTTATTTAATTACTTATTTGCTAAAAAAAATAAAGGTAAATTTGTTTTACGAATTGAAGATACTGATAAGGAACGTTCTGAACAGAAATGGACCGATGAAATTTTAACGGAATTAAGGTGGCTGGGAATTAAGTGGGACGAGGGTCCGGACATCGGTGGAAAATTTAGCCCTTACAAACAAACGCAAAGGATGGACATATATAAAAAATATCTGGAAAAACTGTTAAGCGAAAAAAAATCTTATTATTGTTTTTGCTCCGAAGAAGAACTGGAATCAAAACGTCAGGATCAATTAACCAGGGGAGTGGCGCCGAAATATGACGGCAAATGCAGAAATCTGTCTGAAAAAGAAATTCAAAAAAAAATATCATCTAAGGAAAAGGCGGTAATAAGATTCAAGGTTGCTGATAAAAAAATTAGGTTTCTAGACTTAATCCGAGGAATGGTGGAATTTAATGCCGGGCTTTTGGGCGATGTTGTGATTGCCAAGGATTTGGGAACCCCTTTATACCATTTTGCGGTTGTGGTTGATGATTTTGAAATGCAAATAAGCCATATAATAAGGGGCGAAGAACATTTATCAAACACGCCCCGACAAATATTATTGCAGGAAGCGCTTGGTTTCTACCAGCCGGTTTACGCGCATTTGCCGTTAATGTTAAATATGGATAAAAGCAAAATGTCTAAACGACAAGGAGATGTGGCCATATCTGACTACCATAAAAATGGTTACTTGCCTGAGGCATTAATTAATTTTATGGCTTTGCTTGGTTGGAATCCCGGCACCGAAAAAGAAATTTTTTCTTTAGCCAAACTTGTAAAGGAATTTTCAATAGAAAAGGTCCAGAAAGCGGGAGCTATTTTTAATGTTCAGAGATTGGATTTTATAAACGGTTTTTATATTCGCGAAAAGCCAATAGAAAAATTAACGGAGCTTTGCATTCCCTATCTTAAAGAAGCAGGACTATTAATAGCTGGACAGATTTCTGAAAATAAACTTGAGAAAATTATTGAGGTTTCCAAAACAAGAATGAAAAAACTGTTTGACATTGTTGAATTGTCTGGTTTCTTTTTTGTGGACAAAGTGGCGTACGATAAAAATTTGTTAAAATGGGACGATATGAAAGATGGCGATATTAAAGACGCCCTTTTATTGTGCGACAAAACTTTATCAGAATTAAAAGACTGGGAAATCAAAAAAATAGAGTGGGCATTAATGGGTGTGGCAGGGGAGTTTAACAGACAGAAAGGCTACCCGGAAAAAAATCGCGGGTTTCTGTTGTGGCCAATGCGGGTTGCGCTATCCGGGAAACAATTTTCGCCAAGCCCGTTTGAAATTTCTGATATTTTAGGCCGCGAAAAAACCTTAAAAAGAATAAGAGGGGCAGTTGAAAAATTATAAATAAAAATCCCGACAAATAATAAAGATTATGAACAAAAAAAACGAAAAGGGATTTGCAAAAAATGTTGTAATTATAATTGCTATTTTAGTTGTTGTTTTTTTGAGCCAACAACCATATTTCAGAGGATATGGTAAGGATATCTACAATAAAGCAGAGTCACAGATCGCCTTATATTGGTCAAGAGCGAGCGATTGGGTCAAAGCAGATGTTTATCCTAGAATAGGTGGGGAAGTGGCAAAAAGAGGGGAAGCAATCAAGGAAGAGGTTGATAAAGGAAAAAACAATATTGCGCAAAATATTTGGGATAAAATTGAAAATTATTTTGCCGGTTTATTTTCAAAATCAACCGGTGCGCAGGCGCGATAGATAGTAGGTTATCAATTTTAGTTTTAATATAATAGAGTTCGCATAATTATAGTTAAGCGAATACTCGTATGGAACAAAGCCGAATACCGCTACCAAAGCATATAAACGACTTTTTAGATTGGATTGATGTTGAAAAAGGTTTGTCATCAAAGACTCAGGAAAATTACAGAAGATTCCTTGAAAAATTTTTAGTTTGGTTAAAAAATAATAATCTAAACGGCATTCTTCCCCATCAGCTAACGCCCGAGCATATTTGGGACTATAGGGTCCATTTATCCCGCCATTCCCCCACCCGCAATAACAAACCCTTAAGGAAGACCACCCAGAACTACTATTTAATCGCCTTAAGAGCCTTTCTGGGCTATTTTGTGGCGAAAGACATAGTTTCACTGCCCCCGGATAAAATAACGCTTTCTAGGCCCGATAAAGAGAAAACAGTGAAATTTTTGACCCTTGAACAGTTGAATAAGCTGTTTTTAGCCCCCGATACATCTACAATACAAGGGATTAGAGACAGGACTATTTTAGAGACGTTTTTTTCTACCGGAATGAGGGTATCTGAACTCACTTCCCTGAATCTGGAACAAATAAGGATAATGCCCGGAGCTAAGGATTTAGAGCTTGGAATTGTCGGGAAAGGCGGCCGAGCCAGAACAGTTTATTTTTCAAAAAACGCGATAGGATGGCTGGAGAAATATATCAGCGCAAGAACTATCGACAACGATAAAGAAAAAGCGCTATTTATAAATTATAGCGGCAAAAAAGCTGCTTCCCGAAGATTGACCCCCAGGGCCATTGAAAAAAATATGAAGAAATACATTATTTCTGCCGGTTTGCCGATTACGACAACCCCTCATGTTCTAAGACATAGTTTTGCCACCGACCTTTTAACTCAAGGCGTAGATTTAAGGGTTGTGCAGGAATTTTTGGGGCATAAAAACATATTGGCTACCCAAATCTACACGCATGTTACCAACAAACGGCTTCGCGACATACATCGCCAGTTTCACGGGGGAAACGACCAGAACTCTTAAATTACTGGATCTGTCGCACAATAAAATTACGGGTGTTGTCGCACAATTAACATTCTGATATAATAAATTAATAAACAATTTTTTATATATTTTTATAAATATGTCGCCAAAAGAAAAATTTAATATATCATTATTCGTAAGCTCCGACGGATGTTTTGATTTGCAGTTCCGCAAAGACACACGACATGACCGTACAAATGCTCCTACATACTACAGATGGAGGGCGCAATTTGTGGTCACATCTCCGAAAGAAAACGAAAAATTATTGAGAAAAATAAAAAAAGAAATGGGTTGCGGAAAAATAAATATTTCAAAAGACCAGGCAAGGTTTTCTGTGCAAAAAATTGACGATATTATTGACGTTGTAGTCCCGTTTTTTAGAAAAAATGAATTGTCTGATAAAAAGAAAAAAAGTTTTGCTCTTTGGGCAAAGGGAGTTGGAATAATCCATAAGAACAAGGGAAAATATTTAGCCAGCTGGAAAAAAAGCGATATGCTTTGCTTATTAGAAATTCAAAAATCGTCTGCAAAATACAAAAATAGGCCACGCCAGCCTAAATGGCTTGAAACGGCGCGGACTTTTTCTAGAACAATTTAGCAATATATAAAATAAAAAACGAGGCTGCTCTCTCGTTTTTTATTGCGCGCGCTTCCCTTTTTAGCATGGCGCCCGCAAATTGTCGCACAATAAAAATTACTTTCCGAAACGGCGCGTTCGTCGGTCAAATTCAATTAGCGCCTCGTCTAAATCCTGCTCGTTAAAGTCCGGCCAAAATTTTGGAGAAAAGTATAGTTCCGAATATGCCGCCTGCCATAACACAAAGTTTGACATTCTCATTTCTCCGCCAGCTCTGATTATAAAATCGGGAGCTGACAATCCTGCTGTTGATAAATGGCTCTCAAACAACTTTTCATCAATTTTATCTGCGGGAGTCCCCTCTTCAATAATTTTTTTAACAGCATTTAAAATATCCCACTTGCCCCCATAGCTGATTGCTAAATTCAAAAACAAATTTGAATTATTTTGTGTTGCTTCCTCGGTTTTTTTTATGGCTTCCTGTAAAGATTTCGGCAGACGCTCTCGCTGCCCTATCACACGCACCTTCACACCATCTTTTGCATATCTGTTTAAATTATCAATTAAGCAATCCTCTAAAAGCCCCATTAAATAATCCACTTCATCTTTGGTTCGGTTCCAATTTTCTGTTGAAAATCCAAAAGCAGTGAGTATTTTGACTCCTTTATTTTTACACCATTCAGAAAAATCCAAAAGGTTATTATAACCCTGTTTGTGGCCGTTTAAGGATGTGAGTCCTTTTTGTTTTGCCCACCTCCGGTTGCCGTCGGGAAATAATACGATATGATTTGGTATTTTCATCTTGAATTGATAATATAAAATGTCATTTTAAGAATTTTCGATTTGTATGGATTCCTTGTCCTGGTATTTTGCGATTATAAAACCTGCCGCGAAGGAAAAAAATATCAAGAGCGCTACAACTATAAATATCATTATATCATAAAAATTTCTATCATATAAACCTTTGACAAAGTTCTTTATTTCTGCTAACATAAATAATTAAAAATAAAAACTAAAAAATATGTCTAAAACTAAACAAGGAGGTTCTACTAAATTGGGGAGAGATTCAATGGCTCAAAGGCTGGGCATTAAAGCTTCTGCAGGCGAAAAAGTCAGAGTCGGAATGATAATCGTAAGGCAGCGCGGCACGAAATATCTTCCAGGAAAAAATGTAAAATTGGGGTCTGATGATACTATTTACTCTATGGCAAACGGCGTTGTCCGCTTTTCTACAAAGTCAAAAAAACTGTTTAACGGGGCGCAAAGATTAGCGAAGATAGTAAACGTCGATCCCTCAAAATAATTATTCGTAAATTATTTTCTAAAAAGCCCTTTCGGGCTTTTTAGCTGTTTTAAGGTCTTAATGCGGCCTTTATAAATTCCTTAAATAATGGATGAGGTTTCAACGGCCGGGATTTAAATTCAGGGTGAAATTGGCTGGCAACAAAAAATGGATGGTCTTTTATTTCAATAATTTCAACTAAGTTTTGTTTAGGATTTACGCCGGCCACAATAAGCCCCTTATCTTCTAAAATTTTTATGTAATCGTTATTGACCTCATATCTGTGCCGATGCCTCTCAGAAATCGTAGATTTTTTATAGGCTTTATGGCTTATGGTTCCTGGTTTTAATTCACAGTCATATGCTCCAAGCCTCATTGTTCCGCCATAACGTTTTTCTTTCAATAATTCCTTCTGACCTTCCATTACATCTATCACGGGGTTTTTGGCATTTTTATCAAACTCTCTTGATGTGGCGTCTTTTATTCCGCAGACATTTTTTGAAAATTCAATTACCGAAAGCTGAAGTCCAAGACAAAGTCCCAAAAATGGAATTTTATTTTTTCTGCAATATTCAATTGCTTTAATTTTGCCTTCTACTCCCCTGTTTCCGAATCCGCCCGGCACAATTATGCCTGCATATTTTTTTAATTCTCCGAGAGATTTCGTATTTCTCTCAAAATCTTCAGAGGAAATCCATGAGATATTCGCTTTTCTGTTTTGGGAAAAGGCGGCATGTTTTATTGCCTCAATAACCGAAATATACGAATCCATCAGAGTGAAATGTCCGCTTTCAAAATATTTGCCAACAATTCCTATCTCAACTGTTTTTGGATGGTTTCTTATTAACTTTACTAGCTCGTCCCATTCCTTCAGGTTGCTTTGCCTCGCCTTAATTCCAAATTTTTTTAGGATTCTGTTGCCGACATTTTCTTTTTCAAAATTAATCGGCACTTCATATACTGACTTTACGTCGGGAGCTGAAACAACGTCTTCTGGATGAATATTGCAGTAAATCGCTAATTTTTTCTTTCTCGGCTCGTCTAACGAAACCTCTGACCTTGCCAGTATCATATCTGCCTGCAATCCGGCCTCATTAAGATTTCTTACCGCCTGTTGCGTGGGCTTTGTTTTCATCTCGCCAATCATTGAAGGAATTGGCAAATAGCTCACCATAATAAAAAGAACATCCCTTGGATGTTGAAATTTCATTATCCTGGCGGCTTCTAAAAATAACAGATTTTGATATTCACCTATAGTTCCTCCAATTTCAATTAGAACAAAGTCTGCCTCGGCTTTTTTTTCTGCCCGTTTTATTGTTTTAATTACTTCATTGGGAATACCAGGAACAACAGAAACGCATTCGCCTCCATATTCTAGGTTTCTTTCTTTGGTGATAACAGACAAATAAACTTTGCCTGTTGTCATATAATTGTCCGTATAAATATTTTCGTCTAAAAATCTTTCGTAGTTTCCAACATCCTGGTCGCACTCTATGCCGTCATCGGTCACAAAAACTTCTCCATGCTCTATCGGATTCATTGTGCCGGCATCAACGTTTATATAGGGGTCAATTTTAATCGCAGTTACCTTAAAGCCCTTGCTTTTTAAAATTCGCCCTATTGAAGCCGTGGCTATGCCTTTGCCTATGCCAGACATCACGCCACCAGCTACGAAAATATACCTTGCCATTTTATTCCGATTTTTCTCCTGTTATTATTAAGCTTATTTCTACTTCTAAATTATGCTCTAAACCAACCTTTATCGGAAACTCGCCAAGCTCCTTAATTGGTTCTGCCAGTTTAATCTGTGATTTTTTTACCTCAAAACCCATTTCCTTTAATTTTTCTGCAATTTTTTGATTATTAATTGATTCAAAAAGTTGTCCCTCTTCCCCAATTTTGACATTAATAGCCACCTCTACTCCATCAAGATTAGATGCTAATTCTTGAGCCATTTTTAACTCCTCCTCGGCCTCTTTATTTATGATTTCTTTTTGGTCTTCCAGCCATTTTAAAGCTTTTTTGGTGGCCGCCTTGGCTAATTTTTGAGGCAATAAAAAATTTCTGCCGTAGCCGTTTTTTACCTCTTTTACGTCATATTTTTTGCCAAGATTTTCTACATCTTTAACCAAAATAACTTTCATTACTTTAAAAATTTAAAATTCTAAAAAGCTAAAAATAGATTATTTTATGTTTTTAGTTTTTTATGTTCTTAGTTTTTATTACAATGTTTATTCTATCTTAAACTGTTTATTATTTCAATACCATACCCCAATTTCTCGCCATATTCTTTCACATTTTCAATCAGTTGCCTGGACCACTCGTAGAGTTCTAATTGCTTTATCTTATTCTGCCTTATTTTTTCAATTTCTGCAAGGAGGCGTATCAAAGTATTATACTAATCGGGACAATAATTCAGTTTGTTTTGCCCTGCGTTTATTATTTTTTGAAACAAAAAAAGCCCTCTAACGTTTCCGTCATTGGGCTACGATTCCGTTTTCCACTTATTGCGGTTTTTGTGCGAGATTGTCTCTAATCTCTTTTTCTTTCTTCTGGAATTGCATCAGAGCATTCCGGCCAGCCTCCATAATAATCTCAACGTAGAGTTTCTCCGTGTTCCAGCCAACCATCCCCAACATACCGCACTTATACGGAGCGATGAGTTTGTATAGCCTTCCTTGGAAAATTCCGCAGGGAACAACACCGCCAAGAGATATCATCGGCTGCAACCCTTCACTGAACGGACAAGCAGAGCAGATGATGCCTTCGTAATCCTCACGATAACAGGACTCTTTCATCCTGTTATACCAATCACGATAGTAAACCTTACCATCGGGAGGCGGAGGGACTGGCTGTCCTGGTCCAACCCTCGGACAATCCCTGGGATGTATGACCCCGAATTTCTCGCCCAGTTCTACTACCAGGCGTTCCGATATTTTCCTTGCATCCTCAATGGATTTGGCAACCTCACCGTCCTTGTCTTCAATATGTCCGTGGCGCAAGCCGTGGTTGGTGCTCCAAAAGTAGCCACCCAACCCCTCAATCGCTTTCCAATACTCCACTTCTGTTTGTGGTTGCTTTGTGAGTTCCATCTTCATTCTCCCCCTATTAAAAGTCAACGAACTGTGATGTAAAACCAATTGTTTATATCTTAACAATTATTTACAATTTGTCAAACAACAAAAAAGCCCCTCATTACGACTATGACCATTTATTCAGTTTTTTGATCTTTTAATTCACCTAAAAGACACCAATGCCCTCCTCCTTTTTCTTCCCAAATATCGTTTATTTCAAAATTTCCGAATTCCTTCCGTAATGTCTCTTCGTTAAAATAATGATGAGGTAATCCTTCTTCACCACCGCTCATGGGAACAAATGTATCGGGAGCTATTTCTTTTTCATCTTTTTTGCGTCCTCTTTTAGAAACGGTAATAAATACCACGCCTTTCGGAGCTAGGACTCTTTCCATTTCTCTTATCAATTCTCTTATATTTCCAATTGTATTATGATGCATAACCTGAGTGCTGACTATCGCTTCAAATGAGCCGTCGGGATACGGTAATTTTTGGTATATATCCCCCACCCTTAAATCTGCTTCCAATTTTTTTGCTTCCAATTTTTTTCTAGCAATTTCAATTCCTTCAGGCGCGGCATCAATTCCAGAAACATTAAAGCCGTGTTCACAAGGTCGGGATGAAATTCAATAAATATTTTCAGACGTTTTTCAAACCGAGGAGTTGTAAAAATCTTCAGCATAATAATAAAATTGCATTACGCTTTTATTTTTCTAAAAATATCATCTACAGATAAATATTCATTTTTTATACCTTTTTTATACTCTATTACACTTAAAAAGCTTTGAAGTTGTTCATTTTTTTTAATGGCTTGGCGGGCAAGCTTCATACTTTCATTAGCCATTTTTTCAATTTTTTGTAGTTGTTTTATAGTCATATTATTTATTATTTTAATTATTATGTTGAAATAACTTTTACTTTTCTTGTGACAATGATTCAACAATTTCAAGCGCCTTATCCAGTTGCGGGTCATTGCTATTTTCTATATCTTTATCGGTAATATCAATTTTGATATCCGGCTCCAATCCAACCTCGGAAATTGAATTGCCTTTTGGGGTGAGCCATTTGGCGATTGTTATTTTTAAAAAGGATCCGCCCCTTAAATCAACTACCTCCTGCACAGAACCCTTGCCAAAAGATTTCTGGCCGATCAATTTAATATTTCGGTCGTCTCTTAAAGCTCCTGCTAAAATTTCGGAGGCTGATGCCGAGCCTTCGTTTATTAAAACAATTATCGGAAAATTAGCCAAATTGGCATTTCCCTGTGATTTATATAGTTTTTTTTCTTTATCTTTTCCAAAGTCTTCAATAGTTATAACTTGTCCTTTTGGCAAAAACCAGCCGGCAATTTCCTGGGAAATCTCAAGGTATCCTCCCGGATTTCCCCTAAGATCCAGCGCTATTTTTTTTGCCGGGCCGGATAAAATTTCAAGGGCGGCTTTTTTAAAATCAGCTGGAAGCGACTCGCCAAATTCAAAAATGTGGATATAGGCAACGTCTCCATTTTTCAACTCCCACTTCATTGACGGAATTTTAATCGTCTCTCTTGTAATTTCTATATCTTTTGCCGATTGCCAGCCCTCTCTAAAAATTGACAAAGTAACGGCTGTTCCTTTTTGGCCCCTTATTAAGCTTACCGCTTCCTCGGTGGTCATATCGGTCGCGTCTTTTCCGTTTATTTTTAAAATCACGTCTCCAGTTTTTAAACCCGCCTTCTGTCCCGGAGTCCCCTCTAGCGGAGAAACTACTGTAAGTTGGTTTTTTTTAACTCCGATTTCAACGCCTATGCCCTCAAAGGAGCCAGATAAATCCTGTTGGAATCTTTTTGCCTGTTCCGGATTAAAAAAAGAAGTGTATGGGTCTCCCAAGGATTTTGTCATTCCCTCAATTGCCCCGTAAACTACTTTTTGGTCGTCTATTTTTTCCGGATTGATAAAATTTTGCGAGAGTTTGTTATACGCATCCCAAAAAAGAGAAAAATCAATTGTCCCGGGTTGAGGAACGTTATAAGCAATTTTGTTTACCCCCACCCAAACTCCGGAGACAAAAAACCCGGCAAAAAACGCAATTAAAATGATCCCGCATAATATTTTTTTAAGGTTAAAATTTATCATACAATATCTTTATAACAAAAAAAAATTGCTAACGCAATAGCAAAAATAAATGGGCAACCGTCAAGGTTTAATTTGACGATTGCCCTTAGAGAGACCATCTTCTATCAAGGTGCCCTGCACGCCGTTCGCGTTCTGTATGTCGCGAACTATGCGCGCCCAATGACTGCGACATTTTAGTTGTCGGCGCCTCGCAATCTAGTCGCCTATGTAGGGAGCTTTCCTCATTATTCCGTCCTTTGGCGTTTTCCCGTCAAACGGTGTTGGGGGTTTAACGATGCCAGTTCGCGGATTAGGCGGCATCGCGATGAAAAACGCACACACAGGGGTTTGGCCGGTTGCTACACCAGCCAACTGCGTGCGATCGTAAAGAGCTTCATTGGCTACTCCTTTTTTGCTGACTCGCAGAAATTCTGCGTGCCGGCGCAGTCGTCGGTGTCATTTGTTGTGGTTCAATTGCAACGTCAACGCCAAACGGTCGCGCATAAGCACACTCCTTTCTGTCCCAAGGGACGTTTAGCGCCTCACTATCATAACGGTGTACTCCATAGATAAAGCATATCATATACAAAATACCTCGTCAATGGTGGTGGTCAATTTTAGAAAAAGTCTGCCGTTTCTTTTTTCGCCACCGCAATTTTTCGTGCCAACAAAGCTGGCGCGCCGGCTAAACTTTTTTACCTATTTCCTTTTGCTCGATTGTGCGTCCTGCACAACATCTCACAGTTTTTGGCAGTTGTTTTGCCACCCTTACTCCATGCCGCTACATGATCGGCGTCCATTTCGTCAAAATTCCAAATCTTACTCTTGTTGGCATCATGCCCAATAGCACAATGTGGACAATTTGATTTGCCTTTAGATTCCGCCTTTTTAGTCTGTGAAGCATAAACAGATTTTTTAGTTGCTTCATCAAAAATTCGGACTTCAAGAAATTTTGTATTCGCAGAACCACATAGAATAAACTCAAAAATACCTTTACGGTTTTTAATATACGGATCACCATAGAGCTTACGTATCTCGGCTGACACTTTCTTGGGGTCATAGGCTTTCTTGTGATACTGCTCATACAGTCGTCCCCACTCAAGTCCGCACATCTCGCTTTCTACATCGGTAAATACACTAGATATCCAATCGATCACGCTGTTGAAATATCTTTTTAACTCATTGATATTTTTATCGTTGCGATGAATACTCATGTAGTCATCAATACTTCCTTTACTTACCCAGTCTAAAGCCCTCTCAAAAAATGCCTGCCGGTTTGCGCTACCTTTTATGTACGCGCTCCATTTTTGAATATTGGCATTTTGGCTGTTGCTGAACTCCTCTTTGCCGAGAGTGACAAATGGTCCGGAATAGATCGCATTTAACAATTCTTGCGGTACGAGCGGAACTCCAGCAATATTAATTGTCTTGAACCACTCTTTTATTTGGCTTTCAGTACCTTCACATTCATAAATCAGCAGTTTAGTTTCCAATATCTTGTCTTTTTTGTCTTTTGCAATACCGTCAAAATATTGTTCCATTCCGTTTTCGTCTTTAATGGCAAATTTGTCGGTCACAAAACGCCCAACACTGGTAATGCGCT
>Ga0075913_113_pt1 | contig 25053 bp, 26 predicted proteins | sample RifGroA2_FD_68332 | JGI IMG/M metagenome (GOLD analysis project Ga0075913, IMG submission 68332) | Parcubacteria bacterium GW2011_GWA2_37_10 | reverse complement strand
TTAAGTGGCGGAAACTCCGCTTCTTTTTACGTTTTTTCTCGTTTTCTTTTTTCATACAACTTCATTTTACAGAAGTTGCATTTCAAATGACAATTTTCAGCTATAGGAGATTTCTTGCTCACTGACAACTTTTTGGAGGACATTGCGATGGAGTTTTCCTGGATGATTTTGGCGGTCGTCTTTGGCGGCAATCTGGTTTATCTTGGAACGATGTTCGCGGCCCAGCAACTCGACAAGAGCCTGCCGCCGCGGCACTCGCTAATACCAGGCACAAAGCAAAAATTCCTGTATATGCAGGACTGGTACACCATGAAGTACGGCGACGTGGTTGCCGTACCACTAATTGCCAACGTGTTCGTGCATCTAGTGATCAACGGGTACGTTAACGTTGTGCAATGGGGAATTTTTGCAATCCTCTCTCTGATACTGGCCGTCACCGGTATTAGTATGTGTCTGACTCCCGAGCATAAGCCTGATCAAGGATTCCCTTCCGCGGGCAAAGCTTCAATTCAGGGATGGTTGCATATGCCCTACTTTGGGGTCGGTTGGTCCATAGGAACGATTTCCCTGATCAACTGGCCATTGGGTCATATTCATGGACCGGTTCTATGGCTGGGATTGTCCGGAGGCGCCTTCTATCTCGTGTGCCTTGTTGCCGAGTTCAAATCCGGCAACTTCGACCCGCTCAAGAAAGAACCATAGGGCAACATCTACTTCTACGTGCAACGCAATATGCGCGATGGGTGATGCATCATGCCGTTCGTGATCCTACTGGATCCGAACGGTGCTTTTTTTATTTTGAAATTCGTAAATTAGCATTGGCTCGAAGTTTTACGAACTCCGGCCTCGCAATTTTTTTGTTGCGGTGGAAATAGCCGGTGATAGCGGTCATAACTGCATTGTCTGTACTTAAATTTGCCGGAGGAACTAAAAAATATATAGTGGTAGCGTTTTTGTCGATCGACAAAAACGCTGCCATCTTATTTTCTATTGCTTCTTTAAACTGTTTTCTTAATTCTTGGTTTGCTGAAACGCCTCCGCCTAAAATTATTGTTTTTGCTTTATAATCTTTTGCGGCTTTTATTGTTTTCTTTAGCAAAACATCAATAACTGCCTGCTGAATTTCAACTGCCATTTCCTGCCTATATTGCTTTATTTTTAGTGTGGTTAATTTTCTACGATCGTGAGAATTTAACCACACTTGTTTTTTGTGGTGGTATAAGACAGCGGTTTTTAATCCAGAAAAACTGAAATCGTAGTCTTTTGTATTTATCATCGGACGCGGAAGCTGAGCGGATACCCGTTCTCCGCTAATTAGCGGAGAACGGGTATCCGCTAACTTTGCCAATTTTGCAATGACCGGGCCGCCGGGGTAGCCAAGCCCAAGAATTTTGGCGGACTTGTCAAAACATTCACCGGCCGCGTCATCTCTGGTTTCTCCGAGTATTTTGTAATTGCCTATTTTTTTTACTAAAATTAATTGTGTATGTCCACCGCTTACTACTAACGCCACCGCCGGAAATTCACTTTTTTGATTTTCTAAGCAACTTGCCAGAATATGAGACTCAATATGATTTACCGGAACCACAGGAATATCCCAAAAAGATGAAAGCGCTTTTGCAAAATTTATTCCAACCCATAAACACGGCTCTAACCCCGGGCCGTTTGTCACGGCAATCAAGTCTACGTCGGGTTTTTTATATTTTTTCAAAAAGGGAATTATTTTTTTAAGTAATTCTGGTTCGCGCTCCAAAATTGTGTTTATAATTTGGGATTTAGGATTTGCTTGGAGATTAGAATTTGTTATTTGGGATTTAAGCAACTCGCTTTCTTTTAGCGATTTAGTCAGAGCGGGAAGCAAATTTTTTTGGTGTTCGCGCTTTGCCATCATTGGATAAACTCCGCCGTACTTTTGGTGTACTTTAATCTGCGAGGCAATAATGTTTGATAAAACGGTAAAAACAGGAGTTTTTCCTCTTTTTACTTCTAAAATAGCAATTCCTGTATCATCGCACGATGTTTCTATGGCAAGTATTTTCATAGGTTGTTTTTAACCTAAAACTTGAAAAAAATCAATTCTTAAAGTACAATAACAAAGTATACGGCCCTATCGTCTAGCCTGGTCCAGGACGCGTGCTTTTCAAGCATAAAACCCGGGTTCAAATCCCGGTAGGGCCACATTTTAAATTGGATATGGACAAAAAAAATTATCTTGATATTTCAAAAGCTTCAGACCTAAAAGATAAGAAAGAAATAGCCATTTATAGGGCTTTTGAAACAATACCGGGAATTGTAAGTTTGGGGACTCTTTTGGGAGTCTTTATTTTTTCATGGATACTGCCCTCATGGGTGGCGATTTTTATAATCTGTTTTTGTTTTTATTATCTTTTTAGAATTCTTTATTTTTCTTTGCACCAAATAGCGGGTTATTTCAAAATAAAAAGATACCTTAAAACAGATTGGATGAATAAACTAAAAACCCTTCGGCGCGGCTCAGGTCAGGCTTGGAAGAAGATTTATCATATAGTAATTTTGCCGACCTACAAAGAGGGGCCAAAAATAGTAAAAGAAAGTTTGGATTTTTTAATCCGATCAGATTATCCAAAAGAAAAAATAATTGTAGTTTTGGCGCTTGAGGGAAGAGCGGGAGGAGAGGCGCAAAAAATGGCGGAAATTATTCAAAAAAAATATACTGACAAATTTTTTAAATTTTTAGTTACAATTCATCCAGACAACATAGCGGGTGAAATAGGCGGCAAAGGCTCTAACGTGGCGTGGGCCGGTAAGGAAGTAAAAAAAACAACAGATAAATTTGGTATTCCTTATGAAGATATTTTGATATCTACCTTTGACGTTGATACAAAAATTTATCCTCAGTACTTTTCTTGCTTGACATGGCACTATCTAATGGAAAAAAATCGAGCAAGAGCAAGCTACCAACCGATTCCTATTTATAATAATAACATTTGGTCAGCTTCGGCTTTTTCCAGGGTTGTTTCTACTTCAAATACTTTTTGGCAAATGATCCAGCAAGAGAGGTCTGAAAAACTTACAACCTATTCTTCTCACGCAATTCCGGCAAAAGCATTTTTTGAGGTGGGCTATCCTTCAAATGTGGTTTCAGACGATTCAAGAATTTTCTGGAAAGCCTATTTTTATTATGATGGAGATTATAGGGTAGTTCCCATTTATTATCTGGTTTCAATGGACGCCGTAATGGCTAAAAACTTCTGGCAAACCATTGTGAACCAGTATAAACAGCAAAAACGTTGGGCTTGGGGGTGCGACGAAATACCATACATAATGTTCGGTTTTCTGAAAAATAAAAAAATACCTGTTTGGACAAAAATTTCCCACACCTATACGATTATTGACGGTTTTTGGTCTTGGGCAACGGCCGCTTTGCTTTTATTTTTACTGGGCTGGCTCCCGATATTTTTGGGCGGCCAAAAATTCAACTTCACAATTTTATCTTTTAACCTCCCTATTTTAACCGGCAGAATTATGACAATTTCCATGATCGGAATGTTTGTTTCTGCCATTCTAAGCACTATGCTTTTACCTCCTCTGCCAAAGGGTATGAGCCAATTTAAAAAAATACCCGTTCTTTTGCAATGGATATTCTTGCCGGTAACCTTAATTATTTTTGGCTCCTTGCCGGCATTAGATGCCCAAATCCGCCTAATGCTTGGCCGCTACATGGGCTTCTGGGTAACCGAAAAAGTTAGAAAATAAAAGAGCGGCAAATACGCCACATCGTAGCGATCGCTTAGGTAAGGCGTATTTGTAAACCTCATTGTAAAAATTTGACAAGCACTTTTGAAAGAATATAATGTAAGTATAACTACAAAGAATATGTTGATATTAAAATGCGATTTATGTAAAAAAGAATTAAGTCGCGATAAAGATGTAGATATTAGATTTGCATGGACTAAAAAAGTAGATTTGTGCGAAGATTGCGCTTCACCTGTTTTGCAATTTCTGCAGAAGAATAAATTTTTAGACAAAAAAGAGATTAAAAAATTATAATAATATGCTTGATGATAAAGATATCAAAAAGTTAATAGATGCACAAAAAGAAGTTTTCGTTACAAAAGAAGAATTCGAAGGTTTGATTGATATTGTTGCCACGAAAGAAGAATTAAGTGGGTTAAAGGGAGAAATGAAACAAGGGTTTGATAAAATTGGAGAAGATGCCAAAGAAATTAAGTCTTTATTGATTGATTTTGGCACGCGCACTAAAACCTTGGAAGGAGAAGTTGATTTTATAAAAAATTCGTTAAATATCCAGCCAATAAAAAAATAATTAAAATTAAAAAATCAGCAGGTAAAATTGCTGATTTTTATTGGCTCGCTTATCGTCATTGCGAGGAGCCCGCAGGCGACGAAGCAATCCAGAGTGCGTGCACAAACCACTGGATTGCCACGGCAATTACTATTGCCTCGCAATGACGGGCTGGGGATTATTCAAAGTGAATTTTAGTTTGAAACTGTTTGAGACGCTCTTTTAATTCGGGATAGTTTTTTAGTTCTGGGTCTTTTCCTAATAATTCTTTGGCCGCGGCGCGGGTTTTTTCTACAAGAAAAATGTTTGTTAAGCCCTGCATTGCCATATCCGGAATCCCCCACTGTTGAGTTCCGTAAAGGCTTCCGGGACCTCTAATTTCCAAATCTTTTTCTGCCAACTCAAAACCGTTGTTTGACTCAACTAGCGCCTTTAATCTTTTTCTGTTCAACATGCTTGGGTCTGTGGTAAATAAAAAACAATAACTCTGCATGTCGCTTCGGCCAACTCGTCCGCGGAACTGATGTAGTTGTGATAATCCAAATCTTTCAGCGCCTTCTACCATCATTATAGTAGCGCGAGGCACATCAACGCCAACTTCAACAACAGAAGTTGAAAGTAAAATATCAATTTCTCCTTTTTTAAAGTCCAGCATTATTCTTTCTTTTTCAGGAGCCTTCATTTTGCCATACAGCATTGTAATCCTTAAATCTGGAAAAACTTCTTTTGAAAGGCGCTCATATTCTTCTTTTAAAGCTTTGACCTCATTTACTGGCAAAGATAATAGAGAGTTGAACCCGTAATTTTGTGGAACAAATGAGCCAGAAACAGCGGAGAACGGGTCTCCGTCTGCTTTTGTCGCGGCTTCTTTTAATTTACTTGCTTGTGATTCAATTTTTGGATAAATAACGAAAACTCCTTTGCCCTCTTTTACTTCTTTTTTTATAAACTCATGAGTTTCTTTTCTTTGACCGGGTTCCACAATTATTGTTTTTACTTTTTTCCTGTTTTTTGGCATTTCATCAATTAAAGATAAATCTAGGTCCCCATAAACTGTTAACGCCAATGTGCGAGGAATTGGAGTTGCCGTCATTGAAAGCAAATGAGGAATCAGCTTCTTACCTTTTATCAAGTAGTCTCTCTGTTCAACTCCAAAACGGTGCTGTTCGTCTAAAATTACCAGAGCCAAATTTTTAAACGTTACGGTTTTTTGGATTAAAGAGTGAGTGCCTATTGCAACATCAATTTGCCCGTTTTCTAAATCTCCGTTAAAACTTTTTTTAGAAATTTCAAATGTTTCACCATCCTTGGTAATTCTTGCATCTTTGCCGGTTAGCATTCCAACCTTAATGTCAAAATCCTTCAACAAATCAGAAATCGTTTTAAAGTGCTGTTTTGCCAAAATTTCCGTAGGGGCCATAAAAGCAACTTGATGGCTATTTTTTGCTATGCTTAATGCCGCCATTGCGGCCACCACTGTCTTGCCCGATCCGACATCTCCCTCCAATAATCTGGACATTGGGGCAGTCTTTTCCAAATCCTTTAAAATTGCGAATGCGCATTTTTTTTGAGAGTCAGTAAGTAAAAATGGCAAAGAGTCGGTAAATTTTTTCATTAAGGCGGCATCCATCGGGCACGCTGGGGATTTTTTTAGCATCAGTTTCAATTTTTCTTTTAAAACATTCAATTGAATTAAAAAAAGCTCTTCAAAGGAAAACCGCGCCTTTGCGGCATCAGCGTGTGAAAATGTTGATGGGAAATGCAATTGCCAGACGGCTTCTTGTATGGGCAAAAATTTATATTTTTTGATTATTTCTTCCGGCAAGGATTCCTGTATCTGTTCCACAAACCTGTAAAGCAAAGGTTTTATAACATATCTTAGCCAACGTGAAGTCACGCCCCTTGTTTCAGAGTAAACCGGCACAATTCTACCCGTGTGAGTTAATTCCTCGTTTTCTCCTATTTCGTTTATTCTTTCGTAACTTGGATTATTCAAAAAAATTCCTTCTTTATAGAGAGAAACTTTTCCTGCCAAACAGACAAAGTCATCTTCTTTTAATGATTTTACCAAATACGGCTGATTAAACCAAATAACCTTTATTTCACTGTTATCATCTTGAATTACCGCCTCGGTCATTGCCATATATTTTTTGAAAGTGTTTGTGTTTTCAATTTCTGTAATTTGCCCCTGCACACAAACGGTTTCTCCTAATTTTTGCCTTGCTGATTTAATCGAAATTATTTCAGAAAAATCATCGTATCTTGCCGGAAAATAAAAAAGCATATCCTGCACTGTTTTTATGCCGAATTTTTTAAGTTTTTTTACATAAACCGCGCCAACTTTTGGAAGCTCTTGAATTGGTGTTGAAAGATTTATCATAAAATTAATCAGGCGTCCGCGAGCAAAGTCGGGGACGCCATAGCCGGTGCGTTTTGCCGGTTGGTTGATCTACTTCCTTAAGATTAAGAAAGCCTCCGTCTGGATGACCAGACACTTGTCCTCTGGGGAAAGTTTGTCCCATTGGTTTCTCCTAATCCGTTCTAACAATATCTCCAAGACGAGCCGAGGATACCGCTTATCTACCACTCGGCTTACCACAAGTGGCAGAAGATTAATCAATGAACCCCTGGAAAGTTTCAAGAGACCATTGATTTCTCCCTGGGCCCTTTTTACCACCGGCTCCATCCTCTTTTTATCCGCAACTTTTTTCAAAGCTGCTTTCAGCGCCTCTTCTCTTTTCTTCCCGGAATTTTTGGGACAGTTGTTCCCGAAACAGCGACTGACCGGACCTTCTTGCGTCTCTTTCATTTCCTCTCCTTTCTTGAAATGGATTCCCCTGGCACAGACAGACTCTATTTTGTGAAAGAACTACGTATTCTTTCATCAGACCCATTGTGCCCCCAGGAAGATTCGAACTTCCATCAAAAGCTCCGCAAGCTCATATTCTGTCCATTGAACTATGGGGGCATTGCCCTTTATCTTCACCCTACAATAAAAAACCAATAAAATCAAAGCCCTGACGGCACGCCAGATCTGTTCCTGATTAAAAAAATATTGAAATTCACAAATTAGGACTAAAACGGACTTGAGTATTTTTTTTCTGAAATCGAGCCGAACTTTTGCTCTCTCGCCTGCAACTCTCCTAAAACCTCCTGGTAGGCTTCGCTCTTAAATTTTAATGCGTTAATTGCAACATCCGGTTCGCGCTGTTGCGCTAAAATTGCGTACTCATATAATAGAAAAACACCGAACAATATATCCAATAAAATAAAAATTAAAATAAAAATAAAAATATGCATGCCTAAAAACCAAAGGGGGGGTTTAACGTTTTTTATTTTTTCAAATAAATTTTTGGTATTTAGATTAGAAAAATTTGTCATTTTTTTTATTATTGAGCGCTGGGCTTATTGTTTAATATAGGCTTCCATTGAAAAATCGGCTGCGACTATTTCTAAATTAGATTTTTTAGAAATATCGGCTTGCGGCATTTTTTTGATTATTAAGTTTCCTGCCTTAATTAAATATGGCCCCGTTTCTATTTTTTCCAAAAAAGCTAAAATATCCACAAAATTGCCTTGAGTTGAAATTTTAAAATTAATGAACTGGATATTTTTGCCCGTAAGATTGGCCGATAAAGAAACTATTGACTTAATTTTATAATAAGAGGCCTCTGCTTCTAAAAATTTAAAAAAATCCACAGGATTTTTGGGGTCAACATAAAGTTGGTCTATCTTGTCAAAATTCGGCTTGTACAGTTCATAATTGTTTTTAAATTTTCCTATTTCGCTCGCCTGACTTTCTAAAAGAATCAGGCTGGCTTTTCTTACCACTAAGTCATTTGAATTTTTTTTTATTTCTCCAAGAAGAGGAATGATTACAAATAAAATTGAAATTAAAATTACCAACCCAAAAATTGAAGTGGCTGTGTAGATACTGTTTTTAGCATTTCCTCTAAAAAATTTTTCGATTTCAATTCCCATTGATTTCAAACGTTAAATAAAAACTAATATTAGTAGGGTTTATCCAGCTTTCCGGCGAAAAACTGAAATTTTTAATTTTTCCGTCGCCTTCAATATTTTTTTTAAAAACAAGTAAATTATCTCTTGTGTTTACCGTGCCGGAAATCTTTACTTCAATATTGTCGCTTTTTTCCTTTCTGCCCAAGGAAAGGCTTGAAAAATACATGCCGGCCGGCCTCTCTACATTTAAGATATCATAAAGAGCCGTATGAAATTGCAGGCCATCTTTATAAAAAGATTGTATTTTAGCAATGCTTTTATTATAATCCTGCAAGATATTTTTGTATTTTAAAAATTCATCTGTTGTATGTTGGTTTTCGGCTTGCCCTAAAATAAATTTTTGGGGAACGGCTACTCCCAGAATATAGTAGTTCACGGAAAATAAAATAAAAATTAGACAGATTATTATAATTATAATTGCGCTTCCTAAAATTATAATCAATTTTTTTATCTGTTGTGAACGGGATTCTTCTTTTTCTTCTGGCGGTAAAAGATTAATCATGATAAAAATTATTGTTTTCCCCCCTTAGAGCTAATCCCAATGCCGTTATGAAAGATAACGATTTTTTTTGAACTTCCGGCAATTCAAATTTTTTTAATTTTTCAGAAAAATTAATCCAGGGATTTCCAAGCTCCACAGGAATATTTAATTTTTGGCTGAAAAAATCGCCTATGCCTTTTAAATTTACTCCCTCTCCGGAAAGAATAATTTTTGTTATACCCATTTTTTGAGAAAAATGCTCATGGGAGTTGTGGTCTGAATAAAAATCCAGATAATTTTTGATTTGAACTATCAAATCTTCTAAAATTGGCGCCATAGCTTTTGATGCGGTGTCTGTTTCACCGCCTTTTTTTTGTCTATCTATGCCGTATTTTATTTTTATCTCTTCTGCTTTTTTGAAATCAACATCTAATTTTTCTGATATCGCCTCTGTCATCTGCTGAGAAGAAATTGGAATAGACGATGTAAACCTTATAGAATGGCCTGAAAAAACGATGAAATCAGTATTGTTTCCTCCGAAATCAATCAATGCCAATGGAGCCGAACTTGTTTCATTTTTTATCAATGTCCTGGCAATAGCCTGTGTTTCAACCTCAAGGGCTATGGGGACAAGACCTGATTGTTTTAAGCACGAAATATAAGAATCAACTATTGTTTTTTCCACTGCTATGATAAGAACATCTAAATGATCTAAGTGGTCTACAATTGGGTCTATAACCTGAAAATCCAAATAGACCCGGTCTATAGGCAAAGGAATATAATTTTCAGCCTCAAAAAGAACCGCTGATTTTAATTCTCCTTTCTTCATTTTTGGCATCTGAATTACCTGGGAAAAAGATTTTTCCTCGGGCAAAGACGCGATAACATATTTTGTTTTGAGCTTTTCACCTTTTACGGTAGCTACCGCGTCTTTTATGATTTTTACAAAACCGTCTTCGTCTTGAATTATGCCGTCTTTGATTATTCCAGATTTAACTTTTTTTTCATTATAAGAAACCGGCTGCAAAAAACCGCGCTTTCTTCTAAGCTTAATAATTTTTAGAGACGAATCGTTTATGTCCAGACCGAATGTTTCAGTTTTTAAAGTTAAAAAATTTATCATCATTGTCGCGCAACTGGTTTATTATACCATTTTTTTTCTTTCTCTTCAAAAAAATAAAAACCGCGGATAATAAAATTAAAAATAATGTAAGCCAAAAATTTATGGAAAATAAGGAATTGCTTTTTTTCCCGACGTTATTCAGGTTTGATGTAATCGGAGGGAACAGATTATTGTTTAACGGTTTATCCTTATCAGTATTTATTGTCTCGGCATTATTGTTATTGAAATTTTCAATATTAATTTGGTTTAAATTTAGAGGAACTGTTGTTTTTTTGACTCCTGCGTTATTACCCTGCGCACCAAAGGGCGCTGAATAAATATGTTCGTCAGGAGTTGCGAAAAAACCAAGTATTTTTATTGGAAAAAAATAAATTACAAAAATTAAAAAAAGAATATAGATTTTGTGTTTCATGAGTTTAATTGCTTGTCCATTTTTCCAATTGAATTCCGGCGGAAACAGAAGAAGCGGGAAAAAAGGGCGGAGGATAATATAAGAGATTTGTGTCCCATTTAAAAAAAGGATTATAATAGCCATCTGTGAATGAACTGCCGCAATAATTGGTAAAATTAAACCACCATGAGCCGTAAAGTATGACGGAACCATAAAAGTAAACTGCGCTTGTAGGCGGAGCAACGGATCCGCCGTGCGAGGAACCGCCAGAATAACAAATAGGAGCTGCCACGAAACCATGCTGCGCCAGCAAAGCTCCGTCAACATATAAGGTATTCGGGGCGTTTTTGGTGACAATAATATTTCCCTGCGCCATTAAACCAAGTGTGTCGGCGGCTTGCCCGGAAGCGCCGTTTTCTCCGTTTGAGTAACGTATATTATTTGATATATATATATTAGGCATTAAATTGGATGCCGTTCCATTTGCATTAGGGTTAGTATTTAACGCGCTGCTATCGGCTGCGGCGACGATTACCCTGCCTTTCACCGTGCCATCTATCCAAAGATTTTCTTTGACGTATATTCTTAAACCTTCGCTTGGCACTGCTGTTGTGTACTGTAAACACCTGCCTGAACTGCCGCATCCGTTGCACGAGCTATTACTGCAAATACCGCTGGCATAATCAGTTCCTCCGATTATATATCCAAGCCCTGTATCAGTTCCTCCACTGAGCGCTTTTATTACAGGAAATCTTGAGCCAGTATTCATTGTCCTCAAAACTTTATAAACAGTTACTGTTCCATTGCCGTTAAACACCAGCGAATACCCCAGCTTATTTGATAATGGCAAATTTATCTGGCTGTTGCTTTGAATATCTGAAAAAGCGGTATTAACGCCCGCAAAATCTGCTACTGTAGTCGGGTTGCTCCAGTAAGGAGAACTTTCTGATCCGTTTGAACCAGTTGCCCAAACCGCATTTTTTGTTGATGTTGTAGGGCAACTTCTTTCAGGATATTCCTGGTTGCAATCGGTAGTGTAAGTTGTTTGCACCGAAGATGTTACAGAAGAAGTTGTGGTTGCTTCAAAACGTATGCCTGTGTCGCTATGGACCGGTCCGCTATATGCCTCTGTACTCCATGCATATATCCAATCATGAGCTAAGAGCGCGTAGCTGGCAAGTGAAGGAAAGCCATATGTCGCTGTAACTATTCTTTTTATGTTTGGATTATCATTTGTCCAGCCTGTTGATTGGATTGTTGCGGCGCCTCCTCCATATGGTGGAGGCGTAATTGTCAAGCTAAACTGCCCAATTGTCTGTTGGGTATCATAATCAACGTAATCGTGCGCATAAGGACCACTCTGTCCCGTGCCATCTTGGTAGTCGTCTGGAAATTTAATCAGGTGCCACTGATAATAATCTATTCCGGCTTCAGCAATTTGAAAAGCCTGCTCTCTCATAATAGTCAATTTTAATAACAGAAGTTTTGCAACAAAATTACTTACCACCGCAGGCATAATCATTGCAAAAATAGCGACAAAAATAAGCAAATAAATAAAAATAGCCCCTTTTTGTTTTTTTTCTTTAGAATTCATTTAATTGCTCAAATTATTTTTCAAAACTCTTATTGCTGTACCTGCGTTCAAGGAAAACGTACTGGCATCTTGCGCTGTTATTTGCTTCTTGACTGTCAAATTCATTTTAACAAATTTTACCTGAACAACATTAACGGGTTGGGAAAGGGGGGTAATATTAGCGACACCATTATAGCTGCCGTTATAATAGTAAAACAAAGGGTCGCCTCCGTTGGATAAACTAGTTAAAACCGGGGTTATAACTTCCGAGGAAAGATTATAAATTCCGTTAACGGGAACAATGACGGCTTTATACAGAGTATCTCCGGAGACATAATACCTAATTCTGTTGACGTTTCCGCTACTCGCTCCGACAGGGGAATAAAAAATTATTTCTGAATTTTCTGCTTCAATCAAAGGATAGCTGCCGTATGCGGCGGCTCTTATTTCATTAATAAAATTAGACGACACAAACCTTGCCCGATCTATATTATCCATCGCCGCCAATTGCGCCTTAGGATTTTGTATTATACTTACTAATAAATTCGCGGCGCCGATAATCAAAACAAGAAAGATAGCGATTGATATGATTAACTCCACCAAAGTAAACCCCGTTAGAAGTTTACCGTCCTTAAAATAATTTTTGTGAATAATCATGATTTATAAAACGGCCTGAAAAATAAAATACCCGATAATGTCTATATTGTTGAATGTTTGCTCGGGGTCATCGTTAATTATTATAGCGTAATTCGCGTCAGCTGTTAACCCGGTAAATATCACTTGCCCCGGGGTTGAACACCCCGAGACATAATTTACGGTTATATTAGACAACATCGGAGTTTTTTGCTGGTCTGTTGTAGAAAGAAATACTTTATAACGAACATATCGTTTGTTGTTATTTATGCTGTTTATGGTAGTTCCTGAAACTTCATAGTAACTGCCGTCTGTCCCATCGGGGCCAGTGAAGTTCCACGTTTCATTATCGTTGTTAGTTGCAATTTGAAATTTAACGCTAGTTACCTGGTCCTCTACGGTTGCCTTCCAATTCAAAGTGGTATAAGACGTCTGGTTTGTGCCCGTATCAAACGATGAAGAAATAAGAGAGCCATATAAGCCATACGGGCTGAAACCTGGCGCCAACCGTAAAGCAAGGGGAATAGCGTTGTTGCTTATACCTCCGTCATCTTGATAATATTGGCTAGTAAAAACCCAATTTATTTGGCCAGAACCGCCCGACCAATCATTTTGGTTCCATGCGCTACCCCCCGTGTATTTGGTATCGTCATAACCAATGCCGATATTGCTTAATTTAATTTTCGCGCCCTCAATTGGATTACCAGAAACGTCTTTAGCCACGACTAAAAGGCTATTGTCTGTTTCAGGCCCAAGTATTAAATTAAAATTCTGTTTGGTGTTGGGCGAGAGGTCAACCGATTGGACTGGCGAAGTTCCGTAAATCATATACTGCAAGCCAGTCAAGGCTGGAGTATATACGTCCCATTCAAGACAACAACTGGCGGCGCCGCAACTGCTGCTGCAAGAAGTGGCGCTTGCAGGATATATTTCCCCGCTGCCATCGGATGTATAATTTTCATTAAATTTGGTTGCGCCAGGGTGAGTCACTTCGCCGTCTATAACTGCGGCATCTGGATTGGACGCGTTAGGATATTGGGCTACAGAATATGTCTGGTCAACGGAATAACCGCTTTTGGTTACAGTAATATGATAATTACTATCCGGCGGCAAACCGATTTCAATCCATTTTCCGTTAACGCCGCTGGTTCTGGTTAAATTAATGTTTGGAGTGATGCTGGTATTTGTAATGTGCGCAGTTGCCCCGGAAACAGGCAACCATTCTTTATTAATAGCCTGTACGGAAAGCACGCCACCGCTTCCCAAACTTGCTAAACTGATAGGAGCTATGGTGGTAACAAAACTGTTTGTTACCCCGGTGAATACGTTTTTTACATAAAGTTTTACCTGTTTATAGTCCTGCACCCCAATATTTATATCGGCTGGATCGTGAAGGGCGTTCACAACATAATAAATCTGATAATCAACGCCATTAAAATTTACAGCCAGGGGCGCAGGAGAATCGGGAAGGGGCCCATTGGGGTTGCCGCTTAATGTGCCGATTTGTGAATAGGACAAATTTCTGGCGACCTCCAAATACTGGTTAGCGAGCGCAGAAATAGTGGTTTGCCCGCGATAATAAGTTATGGCTTTGACAATTGTTGCGTAAAGCCCATATGCAGACGTGGCTAAAATAGCAAAAATAGCTACGCTGACTATTATTTCAATTAAACTAAACCCCGCCAAAAAAAATTTGGGCGCAAGGTTTTTTTTAATTTGCCGTATAAATTTACCGCAGATAAGCATTTTATTCAAACCTTTAATGGGTGGACCCGTTTGCATTATAATTTCTATCCTATTGTTCCTAACACCGAATACATAGGCTCTATTATAGAAAAAGCAAAAATTCCGACGGCTACGCCCAAAATCACTATCATTATCGGCTCGATCGCCGCTGATAATTTTTCTGCCGCGTCAGAAACTTCCTGTTCGTAAAATTCAGCTAACTTTTTTAAAATTACCGAAGTTTTTCCGGTTTCTTCGCCAACCTCAATCATTTCAATGGTTCCAAAAGGAAAAATATTTTGATATTCTCTTAATGCGCCGGACAAATTTTCACCTTTTTTCACTTTTTCTGCGGCCGTGTCCACCGCTTGCCTAAAATAAAAATTTCCCACAATTTTAGAAGAGATTTCTAGCGACTTTACTATGGGAACCCCGGAAGCGATAAGAGAGCTCAAAGCGCGAATTAAAAAGGCGCAATTGCTTTCTTTGACAAGCAGAGAAAAAAAAGGCATTTTTATCAAAATGGTATCTAACACTCGTTTTCCTTTTTTCGTTTTTATCATTGCCATAAAAGCAAAAACAAGAACAACCGGAGATATTACAAAAAGCATCCAATTTTTTTGTGAAAATTTCCCAAGGCCTATTATAAACTTGGTGTAAAGGGGCAAATCAGCGCTGAGGCTGCTAAAGAATGTATCCAAGCGGGGAAGAACCACGGTCATAATAATAATTCCGACACCAAGCATAGTTAGCAAAATAATAGATGGATAAATCATAGCGCCTTGTATTTTTGACTTTAACTCGTGTTCTTTTTCCATTTGCAAAGCCAATGTTTTAAAAACTTCCTCAAGCGTCCCAGATTCCTCGCCAATCTTTACCATACTCACAAAAAGTTCAGAAAAAATATTGGGGTATGAAGTCAGGGCTTCTGACAACGTTTGCCCTTTATTGATTTTTTCTTTAATATCCAACAGGGAACTTTTTAATTTTTTTTTCTTTGTTTGCGTGGACAGAACATCAAAAATTTTTATTGTTGAAAGGCCTGTAGCCGTCATTATCCATAAATTCCTAACCATAAAAATTTTTTCTGGAGCTGAAATCTTGGCTTTCGGAAGAAAAAACTTTAAAAAGTTTTTTCCATTTTCATCGGGCAAAACAGTTTTTACCAAAATTAAGCCTTCTTCTTTAAGAATTTGAGCGACCTTATGGCTGTCTTCCGCAATAATGTTTCCTGTTTTTGTCTGGCCGTCAACGGATTTGGCTGTATAAAAATAATTTGGCATAAAAATAATTTACAATTAACAATTTTCAATTTTCATTGAATTTTGCAATTCCTTAATTTTTAATTTTAAAAAATTATTCTGGAATAGGCAGACCTAATTTTTGCAAAGGCAAATATTTAAAATAATACTGGCAACCAACAGATATTATGTAATCAAGAGTATCCTTATAAACAGGTTTTCTAAACCAATCACTCAATATATAAATATATTCAACCTCAATATTTAAGGGAGCCATAAGTTTTGCATATTGTTTTCTTTTGAAATCGCATGTTTGCAACTTCTCGTCGACAGATCCTGCAACTTTTTGAAATTTTACCTCTATTATAAAAAGTGTATTGTTTATAACCACATAAATAGCTTCGTCGGGTAAAAGCTTTTTAGATAAAATTTTTGCGTAATCTACATTTTTAGTCTCAAGAAATTTATACAAACCATTTTTCTTAAAACTTTTTGCAACTTCTTTGCCCTCATAATAAACAACGTTATTTTTGACTTTATACCCTTTTTTTGATTTTAGAAGTTTTAGAATATCTGTCTTTCTTTCAAAATTAAGACCAGTTATTGTGTTGCCTCCTCCTTTTCCGCCAATTTTCATATTTTTATATTAATTTAATATTTTTTAATTCGTTAAATCTCTTTTTTGATAACTCCAAATAATCTTTTTCTGTGTCTATACCAATAAATCTTCTGTTATTAGCAACTGCGGCTAAGCCAGTAGTAGAGCTACCTGTAAAAGGATCTATCACAACATCGTTTTTTTTTGTGCTTGCCAGAACAATTCTTTTTAACAAATCAAATGGTTTTTGCGTTGGATGTTTTCCAAATTTCTTTTCCCAAGGTTGTGGAGGATTCATTGCCCAAACCGAACGCATTTGTTTATCTGGTCTTTTCAAACAATCTTCTGGCCAATTTCCATTACGCATTTTATCATAATTAAAAGTATGTTTTTCTTGCTTATCTTTAATTGCCCAAATCAACGTTTCGTGACTTGCTGTAAAATATCTACAGCTTAAATTCGGCGGCGCACTCGGCTTATACCATGTTATATCATTTAGAATCTTGTAGCCTGCCACCTTTAATGCAAACCCGCAAGAATAAATTGAATGGTATGTCCCACTTATCCAAATTGTTCCGCTTTTTTTTAGAATCCTTTTGCATTTTTTAATCCAATCCAAATGAAAATTAAAATCTTTTTTAAGTCCATTGCTTACATCCCACTCACCTTTATTTACGCTCACCTGTCTCCCGGCATGAACAGTAAAACCTCCATTTGATAAAAAATATGGTGGGTCAGCAAAAATCATATCAACAGAATTTTCCGGTAATTCTTTAAGTAAATTTAAGCTATCTCCGTGATATAAAACAAAATTATTTTCAGAAAAATATGGTTTTTGTTTTATAGTAGCAAATATTTCTTCCGACATGTTTATTTTTTTTAATTATTCATAAAAATTTCCATAAATTCTTGCCCTGTTTTACGCATTTCGTCTAAATCATCTAATTCCAAAACTGTTTTTTTATTACCATAAATTTCGTAAAAATCTTTATACAATTCAGACAATTTTTTAAAATCTTTTTGCGATAACTGTATTGTTTTAATATTGTTATTCAGTTATTACTCTTAAGACTTCTTCTAATGATGTAAGCCCTTGGACTACTTTTAAAAAGCCGTCCTCAATCATTGTTATCATTCCCTCTTTTATTGCTTGACTCGCAATTTCTTTTGTAGTCGCCCTTTTAACAATCAAATCTTTAATCGGATCGGTTACCGGTAAAACTTCAAAAATTCCGATTCTGCCTTGGTAGCCTTCGGGATTATCTTTTGAAGGCTTCGGCCTATAAAAATCAACATTCCCTAAATCAGTTTTTTTACTCACTAATTTTTCCTGCCTTAAAATTTCTAAAATTCTTTTCAGGTCGCAATATTTTTCTATATTTTTTAATTCCGCCGGTTTTAATTTATATCTTTCTTTCGGTCCGTAGAATTTTCTTACCAACCTCTGCGCAATAACTAAATTCAAAGTTGAAGAAATCAAAAACGGTTCGCAACCCATATCTATAAGCCTTGGTATCGCGCCGGCGGCTTCGGTGGTGTGCAAAGTGGAAAGGACCAAGTGACCGGTTAAAGCGGCATTTATAGCCAAACTGGCTGTTTCTTTATCGCGGATTTCTCCCACCATTATAATGTCCGGGTCCTGCCTGACCAAAGACCGCAAACCAGATACAAACGTTAATCCTATTTTTTGGTTGATTTGAGTTTGGTTAATCCTCGGCATTCTGTATTCAATAGGGTCTTCAACGGTGGAAATGTTTACATCGGGGGTATTCAAAATTTCCATCATTCCATACAAGGTTGTGGTTTTTCCAGACCCCGTGGGACCCGTAATCAATATCATTCCCGACGGCCTCATTAGGTTGTCGCGAACTTTTTCTAAATACTTTCCGGCTAACCCCAGCCCTTCCAAAGAATGGGTTTTTTCGCCTTCAGCCAACAGCCTCATCACAACTTTTTCTCCGTTTAAAACCGGCAAAACCGAAACCCTTACAGAATATTTAAACTCTTGGGATTCAATTTTAAATCTGCCGTCCTGGGGCAACCTGTGCTCGTCAAGTTTTAAATTAGAAAGAACTTTTATTCTGGCAACCACGCCCGCGGTAGCTGAAATAGGGAGCATCATAACGTCTTTTAATATTCCGTCAACCCTATACCTTACAACAACTCCTTCTTCCGACGGCTCAATATGAACATCAGAAGCTCTTTGCAAAATAGCGTGCTTCATTAAGCTGTCAACAATTCTTATGACAGGAATCTCCTGCGCAACTTTTTTTAACTCCTCTGACTCTTCTGCGGATTCTCCCCTTTTGCTTATTACTTTTATTGTTTTTGCTTCATTTTTTATAATATCGCCGAATTCAATTTCTAAGGTTTTCTGATATTGATGCAAGGCGCTTTTGATTCCTTCGGGAGTAGTCAGTCTTGGCAAAATTTTCAAAGAAGGCGATGCTTTTTTAATAAACTCAATGGTTCGTATATCGTCTGGGTCCAACATTGCCACCTCAAGATTATTGCCGTCCTTTTTAAAAGCAATGATGTGATTAGCCCTGGCAATAGATTCCGGAATAATTTTCAAAATTTCCGGCGGAATATTTTCATTTTCTATATTCATAAAAGGAACGCCTAATAAATAGGCTTCTGCGCTTTTTAACTGCTCTTCAGTTATAAAACCGCCCGCAACCAAAATGTCCCCAATTTTTTGATTAGTTTCCTGGCTTTTTTTTAGAGAATCTTCAAACTGCTTCGTAGTAACCAGCCTTGCGTCTAAAAAAAATGTTTTTAATTGCCCTGAGTCAATTTTCATAAAAATAAAATAATTGTTCTATTATTATATCACAATAAAAAAAGCGAACATATTGAGGTTATCCACACTTTGTGCTATAATGCGATTAGCGTAGCGATATAATTTAGAGCAACGGGGTGTTGTGTAACGGTAGCACGAATCGTTTGGGACGATTTAGTCAGAGTTCGAATCTCTGCACCCCGACCATATTATTGGTCGAAAATTACTGGCATCCCTAAAAAGCAATTTGGCAAAACCTATATAGATAAAAGGACTGACAAATTAAGAATAAAAAGAAAAACCTTACCATATGGCACAATTGATTTACGCATTAGGACCTGCGGAGAAAAAGAATGTGGCAAAAGACTACATAGACGAATTATGGGCTGGATAGAATCGGCTATAAATCAAATTAATGCGGGCATGGTGTAGCAGCAGCACGAAACCCTTCCAAGGTTTGAGCAGGGGTGCAAATCCCCTTGCCCGCTCCAATTACAAAACCGCCATGATGGCGGTTTTGTTTTTATCTTTATCTATGATAAAATAAGATAAGATAAACTAACAAATAAAAAATATGGAAAAATTTAACAATTTATATACTTTTATAGATTTTGCAAAAGGCAATAGAAAATATCCGGAAAATACGGCAAATAATTTAAAATCCGCTTTAAAAATTTTTGAAAAAGTTCTCACCGAAGACGAGTTAAATTCTATATCTTTGATAGAGGACAGAATAGAGGAGATATTTATAAATGTAATTAACAGCAATAAAAATAAAAGTATCGGCTCTCTTGGCACCTACAAGGCCAGGCTGTTAAGGGTTATAAATGATTACAAAAAATACGGCCAAAATCCAAGCAAAATTCAAGATTGGATGCCCCGCCTTCGCCAAGGCTTCGGTGGGCAAAGAAAGAATTCCACAGCCCTGTTAAATAAAAAAGATAAACCAGATAAAACCTTATCAGAATTATCTTACCCAACCCACACCCCTGTGGACAATATACACAAAATAGAACTATCTTTAGAATCAAACAACAAAGCCACGCTTTTAATTCCAAAAAATATAAAAAACTCAGAAGCAGAAACTCTTAAATCTATAATTGACTCCCTTACAAAAAAATAAACAAAAAAATCGCCCCGATTTCGGTCGTGGACGATTTTTTAATTCTAACAACAAACCAATCACTACCAACTACAAACTATCTTGCGTATTCTACTATTCTGTTTTCGCGGATAACCGTAACTTTTATTTCTCCGGGATATTTTAATTCTTCCTCAATTTTTTCCGCAATTTGTTTGGCTGTTTTTTGGGCTCCCAAATCATCAACTTTATCGGCTTTCACAAACACGCGGATTTCTCTGCCGGCTTGTATGGCATAAGTCCTGTCAATTCCCGGAAATTTGTTGGCAAGGTCTTCTAAATCTTTTAATCTCTGCAAATAATTTTCCAGAGTATCTTTTCTAGCACCCGGTCTTGACGAAGAAATTGCGTCAGCTGTTTTTACAATTGAAGCCTCTAATGTGTCTGCCGGATAGTCTTCGTGGTGCGAGCGCATTGCCTTTATAACGGCTTCAGATTCCCCAAACTTTTCTAAAATTTTAATCCCAATTTCAATATGAGAACCTTGAATTTGCTGGTCAATTGCTTTTCCGATATCGTGCAACAAACCAGCTCTTTTTGCAACCTTTGTATCGGCTTTTAACTCTTCTGCAATTGTTTCAGATATTAAAGCCACTTCCATTGAATGCAATAAAACATTTTGGCCGTAACTTGTTCTATAATACAGTCTGCCTAAAATTTGGACTAACTTGTCGTTCAATCCGATCACCCCTACGTCATAAGCCGCTTTTTCGCCGGCTTCTTTTATTTTTACCGCTACTTCGGCTTTTGCCTCTTCAACCTTTTCTTCAATTTTTGCCGGCTGAATTCTGCCGTCTTGTATCAGTTTGTCTAAAGCAATTTTTGCAATTTGGCGGCGTATCGGATTAAACCCAGAAATTACAACCGATTCCGGGGTCTCGTCAACAATTAATTCCACACCGGTTAATTTCTCAAAGGTTCGGATATTTCTTCCTTCTTTTCCGATAATTCTTCCTTTGATATCTTCATTTTGCAACAAAACTGTTGTGGTTGTCAGCTCCTGCGCCTGGGAAACCGCGCATTTTTGTATAGCCAAGGCAACTATTTCTTTGGCTCTTGCCTGAAGTTTTTCCTGGCTAAATTCTTCTAATTTTTTAATTCTTTCCAAAATATCTTTTTCATATTCTATTTCAACTAAAGCCAAAAGCTCTTTTTTGGCGTCTTCTCTTGATAAATTTGCGACTTTTTCTAACTTTTCTTCTGCTTCGCTTCTTAATCTGTCTAGCTCGTCTTTTATTGCCTTTAATTTCTCTCCTTTTTCCTTTAATTCGTTTTCTTTTTGGTCAAAGGAAGATATTTTTGTATCCAATAATCTTTCCCTGTCCAATAAAATCTGCTGGGCTTTTAAAAACTCTCTGTGCCTGTCATCAACTTCTTTCTGAGATTTTCCTATAATTTCTGACGCCTTAGCTTCTGATCTTTTAATAAGTGCCACTGTCTCCTCTTTTACCTGTATAACTCTTTTTTGAAGCTTTGCTTCAAGAGAACCGGCTCTTCTTTTTGCAATCGATTGGCGGACATAATAGCCCAAGATGGAACCTGATGCCACTGATATGACGGCTATAATTACTAATAAAATTGTTTGATCCATATTATGAATTTTTAATTTGAAATTTGAAATTTAAATTCAATATTCAATGACTAAATTTTAAATTTGAAAACCCGGACGCATTTTAATCATTTCAAATTGAATAAATTCAAATTGATTTCAAATTGTAAATTGTAAATTTCAAATTTTTATAACAAATAAAACTCACCAACACGGTGAGTTGTTATACGAAAATTATATTTTCTGCTTTCAGATTTTACTTTTTGTCTTTGGTGGTTCCTATGACTTCATCAATCAAACCGTACTTTTTTGCCTCTTCTGATGTCAGATAAAAATCCCTGTCAGTGTCTTTTTCCACCTTGTCTATGGGCTGGCCCGTGTGCGTGGACAAAATTTCGTTAAGTTTGGCCTTCATTTTGACAATCTGCTTTGCAGTAATTTCAATGTCAGCGGCCTGTCCTTGGACGCCTCCGGCAACCTGATGCAGAAGTATTTCAGCATTAGGAAGGGCAAATCTCTTGCCTTTTGTTCCTGCTGATAAAAGAACTGCCGCCATTGAGGCCGTAAGCCCTATGCAAATGGTAGAAACAGGGCATTTTAAAAACTGCATTGTGTCATAAATAGCTAATCCCGCTGTAACTGAACCGCCCGGGCTGTTAATGTAAAGCTTAATGTCTCTTTTTGAGTCCTTCGATGTCAAATAAAGCATCTGGGCAATAACTACATTTGCGTTCATATCTGTAACCGGACCTGCCAAAAAAACAATACGCTCCTCTAAAAGCCTTGAAAATATATCGTATGTGCGCTCACCGCGCTGATTTCTTTCTACAATAGTTGGTACTATTGGCATGAAAATTTTAATTGTAAAATTTTCACACTGAGTCCCTCGCCCTTCAGGGCTCGGGACGAAGTGTAATCTTTATTTAATTTTTATTTCCTTAAAATTCGATTTTATAAATCCAATCGTGCGGACCAATGGTCAAAAAATGAACCTTATCGCCATCTGCAAACTTAAAAATAACTCTATACTTTTTATCTATGCGGAAACTCCACATCTGCTTGGACTTGGGGGCTAACTTTTCGGTATGAAGTGATGGATAAAATGGATTATTTCTAAAAATATCTTGCTGTTTTTCTGCTTTCAACTTGATAGATTCTGGCAAACGAGAATATTGAAATTCAAACTCCTCCGTCAGAATAATTCTCATAAAATTATCTTAATTCTTTTAGCGACTTAATCTCTCTCACTCTGCCCGCCTTGATGTCTTTTTCCGCGCGTGCCACGCTTTTCAAAAAATCTGGGTTGAACATGCCAAAAAGCGCGGCTAATTTTTCAAACTCCCTAACGTCAAATTCAACCATTTTATGGGATTTATTTTTACCTTCTTTGATTGTTAAGCTTAACGAAACCATATTTTTGTTTATATTGTTAGTATGTGCAATTATTTTGAAAATTTTTCAAGAATCTTAAAAACTTTCTCATTTTGTATCGCGCCTTTAGTATACTCTTTTAATTCAGCAATGTCAACTTTTGCCAAATCTTCTTTTGAATAATTTTTAATTGACTTTGCCACTTCTTCTTCAACCTCCAAATTAGTAACTTCAACGGCTTCTTTTTTACCAAGTTCGCGCAGAACCAAAAAATTTCCGATTCTTTTTTCAGACTCTTTTTGATAGGTTTCTTTTATTTGTTCTTCGGTTTGTTTTATTGTTGCCAAATACTCTTCAAAACTCGCTTTTGTAGTTTGTGTAATTTTGTTCTTCAAATCTGCCAATAATCTTTCTTTTTCGTAGTTTACCATTGATTCTGGCGTCTCAAATTTAGATTTTTCAACAATTTTTTCTAAAATTTCACTTCTGTTTTTCTGTTTTTCTTCTTCCTTTTTTTCTAATATCATTCCCTCTTTCATACTGGCTTTCAGGGCAACCAATGTGTCAAACGTCCCTAATTGTTTTGCAAATTCATCATTAATTTCCGGCAACTCCATTTTTTGCACAGAAACCATTTTCACGTGAAATTCAATATCTTTTCCGGTCAAATCTTTTCTTACAAAATTTTCCGGAAATTTTAAAGAAAAATCCTTTTCTTCGCCGGCTTTCATTCCCATTATATTTTCTTCAAAACCTTTTATCATTCCGCCCTCGCCCAATATAAACCTGTCTTTTGCTTCTTTGTTATTTTCCAAATCCTTGCTTTGATATATAATTTCAACAAAATCACTTTTTTCCGCCTGCCCTGAGCCCGCCGAAGGGTTTTTCAGAGTAAACTTTGCCCTGGTTTTTTGCAAATAATTTAAACCGTCCTGCACCTCTTCTTCATTCACAGAAACCCCCTTTACCTTTATTTTCGAAGCAATTTCTTTGTAATCTGGCAACTCAACATCGGGCAGAACTGTAATTTTTGCCTTAAATATAAAGGGATTACCTTTGGCGATTTTGATTATTGAAACTTCCGGCTGGCCAATCGGCTCCAATTTGCTTTCCTTAACATAATCTGTATAAACGCGCTGTACCGCATGGTCTCCTGCATCCATAAGCAGAACCTCCGGCTTTATTTTTTCTTCAACCATTGACGAGGGCGCTTTTCCGGCTCGAAAACCATCAACTTTCACGTGATGCTTTAAATGTTCTATTGCATGCTCAAAATGCTCCTGAAATTCTTCAGCAGTCAACTCAAAGGTTATTTCTATTTGGCTTTTCGGCAATTTTGTTTGTTTTGTTTCCATATATTTATTACAAATAATATTAAAAAAGACGCTTAACTTTGCGCCCCCAAGAAAAGACAACTTATTTTATAACCAAAGCATCTTCAATCTTTTGCATTCTTTGTTCTAGCCTCTCTATTTTATCATTCTGCTGTTTTATTAAAACATTCTCTATCTTATCTAATCTTTCATTTACCGATTTAAAACCAACGTCCATATCCAGTTTCTTTGCTGTTTCTGCAAAACCTTTTTGGACCATTGCCGCCAGATCGTCAATTGTTATATTTTTTATATTATTATTTTCCTCCATATTTTAATTTCTTATATAGCCATTATATACCTGCCAAAATCCCTGTCAAATTAGCCGTATTTTAACCTATTTTAGCCCTATTTTAATTTTTTATTTTATTTTTTGTTCGCCAGTTTATTTCAAAAGAAAAGGAGTGCTTGCCAGGAATCTGCCATTTAGAAAATCTAAAACACAAGAACTGGAATTTATTCTCAGCAATTTTCCCAAAGCCAAACCTGTTTAATGTGAGTTCAATATCTATTACCACAAACTTATTTTTTATTTAATTGGGCACGCTCCTACTTTTATATTTCCAAAACTGTTCCACCTGCCGCCATTGTATATTTTTTCAAATCCATTGGCTTTTAAAAGTGTTACAGCTACCTCGCTTCTGCTCCCCGAAGCGCAAACAACAACCGCGGGAACATCTTTTACCAACCAAGTCATTGCCTCGCCGATCTCATCTAATGGAATATTCAGCGAGCCTTCAATATGCCCTTCTTTATATTCTTCTGCC
>Ga0075913_115_pt1 | contig 25772 bp, 31 predicted proteins | sample RifGroA2_FD_68332 | JGI IMG/M metagenome (GOLD analysis project Ga0075913, IMG submission 68332) | Parcubacteria bacterium GW2011_GWA2_37_10 | reverse complement strand
CATGGCCACTCGTTTTAATAAAAAGCTGTATGGCCAGCGTTGGCAGGTAGAAACCGCCAACTCAATGATCAAGCGAAATCTTGGTTCTTTTCTACGCGCGCGTTCATACTGGAGCCAGTGTCGTGAAATGATGTTAAGACTGCTCACCCATGACATTATGATTGTTTGGATGTAGATGTTTTCTACGGAGCAGGGCTGACCCCATTTTTTACAGACCCCATTTTTCCCCATCGGATTTGTATACGCGCCGCGACTTGCATCGCGGGCAGTGGAGGTGCGTGCCGAACAATATTTTCTTTACCAGCTTCTTTATCTGGCACTCACTTGGTATTTGACGAAATTTATACATAGGAGCAGATTTGTTTTTGTTAATTACGCTTACACTTTCATTATCCATATTTTTTAAATCTGTTCCAACTCCTTTAGTATACCCGTAGACTTGCCCACATTCGGCAGCCCTACAATTCCAAGTTTCATATTTTAATAATTTTATTCATTATAATCTGGATATTGTTCAGGAGCAACGCCTCTTATATCAACAATTTTTGGCATAGATTTAATGTCTTTTTTGCTCTTAATATTTCTCTTGCCTTTAAAAATAATTTCAAATTGATGTCCGTCTCCGTAATCAAAAATTAAATTTAATTTTGACACTTTATTGTAATCAATATCGCAAATTCTTATTTCGCTCGTTTTGAAGGTAGGATGCGGATCATCTTCCCATCCTGGGGCAAAAAATGACAATGATGAGCCGGTAAAAAATGTATCGGGCTTTTTATCTTCTGGCAAATCAAACCCATGCATATGGTCATTATTCCAATCCATCGACTCGATAATTTTGCAAGCCAAGTCTAAAAAAGTTTGAATATCCAAAATTTCAATATCACGCCAAACATTTTTCTTGTTGAGATAATTTATTCTAAAAACATAAATTTCCGCTTCCGTATCTGTTTGGTCGGTAAAAATACTTTCAAAAGTTTTTTTATAATTATCATACTTTTTTAAGACTTCGTTCAGGTAGTCAACATGCCTGTTTTCCAATATAGCTTCGTTGATAGATTTTATAAAGCCCTTTTCTTTAATTTTGAGTTTCATATTGTTTGTTTTTACCACAATTATTCAGAGTAAAACAGCAATAACCTATTTTAATACACTTTTTTTAATTTGTTCCCAAATCTCTTTTTTTAGAATTACCTGATTTACATTTTCTAGTTTATCTAAAAAATTAAAAATTATTTCATGTTCACTAACACCAGAAAAAATTTTCAATCACAATATTTTGTTTTTTTACGCCCAAATCAAATAATGCTTTTTTGATACTTATCTTCATCGCCTCCGGTCCGCAGATATAGTATGAGGAATTTTTTATGTTTTTAACATATTTATTGATTAGGTCTTTATTGATATAGCCCCTTTCGTATTCTCCAGAAGCGGATGTTGTTTCGTGGCTTAATACATATATTTTTTTAAACCACCCCTTTTTAATATTATTTAACGTATCTTTAAAAATTATATCTTCTTTTGTTTTTGAGCCATATATCAAAAGTATGTCTCGTTTTTTTTCTTTAAACAAATTATCTTTTATCATACTGAAAAAGGGCGTAATTCCGACTCCCCCGGCAATAAAAACAGAATCCTTGCCGTTATCCTTTAATGCAAATATTCCAAAGGGCCCATCTACGATAACTTCTTCGCCTGCCTTTAAATTAAGCGTTGTTTTTGTGAATCTCCCGGTATTCTTTATGGTAAAGCAAATATTTCGCTCGTGAGGCGAACTCGACATTGTGAACGGGTGCCTTGCATGCAATTTATTTTTGTCTAATCTCAAAAAGCAAAATTGTCCAGCTTTGAATGAAAATTTTTTAGGGGCTGTTAATATCAATGAAAATGTGTCTTTTGTTTCTCTTCTGATTTTTTTGACATAAAACCTGCCAACGTATTTTTTTCTGATTTTGTATTGAATTCTATAAATGGCTCCGCCGATTACTCCAAAAACCAAAACAGCATATAATGTTTTTATGTATATTGAGTTGCTATCAGAGCCCAAATTAAAACCGTGATATAAGGCGAGAAAAAAGAGAACATAAGTAAGAATATGAATGTATTGCCACATTATGCAGGAAATTCTTTTATAGAAATGCGAGGCAATCATCACGACGATAAATATATAAAATGATATTGCGCCAAGGGCGAGCGGGATAACTGCGAAATTAGGAATCAAATAAGTTGCGATTGAACTATCAGACAGAACAAAGAACAGGGGATGAAATACTATAAAAAATGCCGTTATCAGTGAAAACTTCCTTTGAAATTTTATGATTTTATCTAAACCAAAATATCTGTCAAAAAATCTGGCGGTATCTCCGGAGATAATAAGCAAAGACAGGCAGACAAAACCAATTATGCCTGCCTGCTTACCCAAATTATAAAGTAGAACAGATAATTGAAATCCCTCTGTCATTTATTCGGTTACGGTTAATGTGCCCCACTGTCCTTTTTGCCTATGTCCTGGAACTGAGCAGTAATAAATAAATTCTCCGACTCTATCCGCTGTAAATTCTATAACTACTTCTTCATTTAAGGCGGTCATTTTTTTAATTCCATATTCATCAAGAGTAAAATCGTGAGTTCCTTTAATATTTGTTACTTTTATCCGAACAATATCTCCTTTGTTAACGATTATTTCTTTAAGTGAAAACCAAATCCCCGTATTATCATAAAAAGAAGTTATGCTAAATTCCTTCACTGCTGATTCTTTATTTTCTGCCACAACTTCAGCAGTTTCTGCAACATTATTATTTTGAGTGTTATTTGCGGCGACTCCGTTTTTAGCGGCCTGGTTAGTTTTATTAAACGCGATTACAGCCGCTACCGCGATAATACCAATAGCAACCACTGGGATAATTATTTTTTTGTTCATAAGAATCTTTTTAAATTATAATTATTTTATTAATGTTGATAAACTAGACCTTTTAGATATAACCATAAAATTTATAATAAGTAAAAATGCAGTCAGCGCCATCATCGGGATAGTGACATAACCGAATTGCATAACAAATCGTTGCGCGCAATCAACTGAATATCCTACCGCCGAACAACCAATAGATGGCGCAAGCCCGATTTGCAAAAGATATTGATATCCAGCAATTAACGCGCCCAGAGAAGATAGGATGATACTATACAAAACAATGCTGTGATCTTTTTTTAGCCAGGCAACTCCCAAAATAATTGCCTGCGGATACATTAAAATCCGCTGAAACCAACAGAGTTTGCATGGTTCATAGCCGGCGATTTCTGAATAAAACAAACTTCCGAGTGTTGCTATGAGCGCAACTGCCAACGAAAAAGCCAGCGCGTGCTTGGCAAAAAAATTGAGTACCCCGCTTCGCTTTGTGACGAACGACACGATGATAACGAATATAATAATCTGTCCGGCAATTGTGAGTAACGCGAGCGTTTGATTAACTGTTGAAATAAGTTCCATAAATTTATTGGGAGAGCGGACAGCCAGTTTTTTCAGCCAGTTGCGTTAAAGATAATTCACCGCTCCGCCGTGAACCATCGTTAAACTCCCAGGTTGGATAATTCTCGATATTTTTGTCTTTGCAGATTGATAATTGGCTTCGTCCGTCCGGCATTGAGCACTCTACATACGGCAAGCCCTTGGCTGACTTGCCGAACAGCGCTTTTTGATTTTGACAATGCTGGCACCAAAAAGTGCCATAAAACACCGCTCCATTCTCTTTAAGGCATTGCGCGAACATATCAAACTTGCCAGGTTGCCTTGATGATTTTATCCATATCGCGACCAAACTAATAAGGAGCAGGGTGATAATGATAATGATGATTATGGTTTTATTTTTCATATAAGTGGTTGCTCCACGGCATTTTGTATTTATATTTTAAATTATAATCGATATGCTATACCTTGTAAAGCAATAATGGTATTGCGCATCGCTATTGACAGGGGATACCCCTATGGAGTATACTTAAAATATGAATCACGAACACCTGAATCCGCACAAACAAAAAGCTACAAGGCGATTAAAAATTGTCGCGGGACAAATAAAAGGACTGGAAAAAATGGTTGAGGAAGATAAATACTGCGTTGATATAATCAACCAATCTCTTGCAGTAAAGCAGGCATTATCGAGCTTTGAAGATTTTATTTTAAAAAACCATTTGTCCACTCACGTGGTCAACCAAATTAAATCCGGCAGTTCCAATAAAGCTATAGAGGAAATACTTTCTATTTATCGTTTATCTAAGAAAAAATAACCTATGGAGTTATTGCTTTCAGCATCAATAATAGCGACATTTATAGCAGGCGTGGCAGCATTGTTTGCTCCATGCTGTATCACTGTTCTTTTACCGTCATATTTTGCTTCTATTTTCAGGGAAAAGTACAAAGTATTTTTAATGACTTTTATATTTTTCCTTGGAATACTTACAGTTTTCTTGCCAATTGGATTGGGAGCAGGAATATTAAGCCAGATTTTCAAGCAGTACCATGATATAGTTTACGGTTTAGCGGGAATATTTATGCTGGTATTAGGCGTGGTATTACTCTTGGGAATACATTTTTCGTTGCCAATTAGAGTAAGCCCTTCTTTAAAAAAACATAATGCGGTTTCAGTTTATACATTGGGAATATTCTCCGGCATTGCAACTACTTGCTGCGCTCCTGTTTTAGCCGGAGTTCTAACATTATCAGTATTGCCTGGATCGTTTATTTGGGGCGGAGTATTTTCGTTAATTTATGTTTTAGGAATGGTGGCGCCGTTGTTTTTCTTGTCGGTACTAATTGATAAATCATATTTTACCCAGAAAATTACTAAAACTTTTCATAAGGCAATAAGTTATTCTTTGGGCAAGAAAAGAGTAAGGATTACAATTTCTGAAGCTATTTCCGGGGCAGTTTTCCTTTTTATGGGAATATTGATTATTGTGTTAGATCTTTTTGGAAAACTTTTTATGCCAGAAGAACAGCAGAGGCAAATGAATATTTTTTTAATCAATCTTACCGCAAAAGTGAACGATTTTGTAAAATTTATTCCAGGCTATGTTTGGATAACGATATTAATTTTAGTAGTAGCTTTAATCGCGGGGATATCAATGAAGTATTTTAAAAAAGAAAAAAATGGAGAACGAAATTAATATAAAAACAGTAGCGCTGATTTTGGCATTGATAATTGTGCCAGTTGTTGCGATACTTATTTTTGCTCAAGTTAACAAACCAAATTCAAAATTAGATAACTTATTAAATAAATCGGCTCCCAGTTTTTCTTTCAATGACCGCAATGGTAATAACTATTCTTCCGAAAATTTAAAAGGAAAAAATGTTGTGCTCTTCTTCAGCGAAGGGTTGGCTTGCTATCCTGCTTGCTGGAACCAAATAGCGTCTTTCGCAACCGACCAAAGGTTTAATACTTCAGATACGGTGGCGTTGTCCGTTGTTTTAGACACTCCCGAAGATTGGCAGAAAGTGACGCAAAAAATGGATGGAATAGATAGGGCGAATATAGTTTTTGATAAAGGCGGCCAAGCATCAAGATTATTCGGCGCCTTAACAGCAACATCTTCAATGAGAAGCGGCGCTTCGCCCGGCCATACATATATTTTGATAGACAAACAAGGCGTGGTAAGATATGTATATGACGACCCCTCAATGGCGGTAAGAAACGACAAAATATACGCTGAACTTGAAAAATTAAAATAATAAAAATTAAGATTATTATTAAACAAAAAAATATGCTTCAATTAAAACGATACGGTTGGCTGTGCGTTCTTGGGGGCGAAGTAGTTTATTTTATCTGCCTTTTGGGCGGATATATCCCATGGCGCACGCTAAAAGGAATTGAGCTTCATCACGCCCTTTTTGAAACACTGCCTGGTTTTACATGGGGTAGCGTAACGAGTATATTATTGGGCGCAGTTTATGTATTTATTTTCACCTGGATATTTGCATGGTATATGGTGTGGATGCATAACACAAGCACGATAAAATAAATTATTAATGGAAAATCAAAACAATAATAATGATATGGGTGGTAAAATGATGTGGATGATGATGCTTTGCTGCATTGCGCCATTTTTATTTATTTTTTTAAGCGGAGTGATCGCAAGTAAAGGAAATTGGATTGCGATAGTTGTAATGGGAATTTTTGTAGTGGGATATCTTGCGATAATGAATAAAATGCATAATAGTCATGGCGGAAAGTCCGGCAATGATAAATCAGACAATTCCCACAGCCATGGTTCACATGGCCACGGATGCCACTAACAAAAAAATATGGTAAAATTGATAAAAGATAAAGATAAAAAATTATTTCAGTGCAAAGAGTGCGGTTTGTTATATAAGGAAAAAAACTGGGCTGAAAGGCGCAAAGAATGGTGCAGGAAAAATCACACTTGCAATCTTAAAATTATAAAACATGCTGAAAAAAATGAAAGAAATTAAATTAAGGCCAATTGGTTTTGTAAAAAACAACATAAAAAAATCTCGCTTCGGGAATTTCGCTGATGAAATATCAGAAATAGTTTTAGATAAGGAGTATACTGAGGGGCTGGACGGAATTGAGGATTATTCTCATATAATTGTGGTTTATTGGTTAGACAAAGTGAAAACCTGCGATATTCGGCACATTCCCCAAGGGAAAGCCGGCGATGTGCCGGAAGTTGGAATTTTTGCTTGCAGATGCGTGAATCGCCCGAACCCTATTGGAATTACCACAGTAAAATTGCTTGAACATAATAAAAATAAAATTAAGGTAAAGGGGCTGGATATTTTAGATGGAACTCCGATAATTGATATTAAGCCATATTGGCCTCAGTATGATAAAGTAGATAATGTAAAAATTCCCAATTGGGTTAATAAATTGGAGTTTTAAATTATTAATAGACATATTAAAAAATGAAAAAAATAATTTTTATAATAACTTCAATTTTTGTTTTTAGTTTTGCCCTGCCGTCTGTCTCTTTTGCCCAAGGAATGCCTGCCCTGAGCGTAGTCGAAGGGATGGGTTTTATAAATTCGTCTCCTGATAACACTGCGATACAAAGCCAGAAAGCCGAAGAACAGGAGGGCAAAAACTTTTTAGATGAATTAACCAACAAAACAATTGTTTGCTCGCAACTTAAAGATGCAGATTTCGAAAAGATTGGCGAGTATTTTATGGGTCAATCCGTTGGAAATACTTCAAGGCATATTGCTATGAACGAAATGATGAAAAGAATGATGGGCGAGCAAGGCGAGGAACAGGCGCACATTGTAATGGGTGAACGTTTGAGCGGTTGCGATACTTCCGCCGCATTTCCGTCGCAAGATGCTGGTTTTATATCTATGATGGGAATGATGGGCGGGGGCTGGTCATTTCCCTTAAATCAAAACCAAACTAATCAAAATCAAGCAAGCAATTCTACGAAGGGCAATTATTTTGGAAATTCAATGATGGGTTTTGGTTATGGTTACGGCTGGATTGGCGCTATTTTTATGATAGTATTCTGGGTTTTGGTTATTTTGGCTATCGTTTCCTTTGTAAGTTGGCTGGTAAGACAATCTAAGGGGACGACCAACGATAACGGAAACCAAGCGATGGATATTTTAAAGGAACGGTATGCAAAAGGAGAAATTAACAAAGAAGAATTTAAAGCTAAGAAAAAAGATTTGGTTTAAATTTGACACAACAAATAAAAGGCGTAGAATAGAATAATATATATGAATTCACGCAGTAGAAATTTTATCATTTTTTATTTAATGGCGGCTATCTTGGGAGTTTTTGTTTTCCACTGGTTTTTTATTGATAATATGATGCCGGCAACTGAATGTTTTTCTATTAATTGCATTTATTCCTCTCCCCAAACGACTCAGCCAAAAGATTTTTATAATTTTTTGGCTACCTTAATTTTGATTATTATTGCGAGTTTACCAATAACCTTATGGTTAAATAACGAATTTAAAGAAATACTAGGGCGAATTCTTCTTGGGCGAAAGATTGATGGGTTTTGGCGTAAGTTGATTTCGTGGCTTAAAATTTTAAAAAAAAGAGATCCCCGAACCGTATTAGCCGTGGCGCGGATTTTTGATTTTAGGCAATAATTCTTATTATTTTGATTTGCTATAAATTTTAATTTTTGCGCCGCTTCCCGCGTCGTTTTTTATTTAAAAAATGTCTAAAAATATTGAAAAACGAAAAATATAATTAACTAAAACAATAAAAAAATAATATGATAGAAGAAGTAAAAATTAAAATAGGGAAAATAAGTTCGTTGGAAGATAAAATGTCAATTGAGGCGGAAATTGAAGTATTGGATGGCGTTGACGGCATAAATGTAAATGAAAATAATGGCGACTGTTATGTAAAGTTTGACGAAGACAAAATTTCGTCTGACGCAATAATTAAGAAAATTAAGGAACTCGGATTTGAGATGACCGCAAACGATTTTTCTTCTAACGAATTGCCAAAAGGAGAGTCTTTTCCAGCCCAAAAAGAGGAGTGGAGCAGTAAAAATTTTAGGGAGCATATTTATAGGGTTGAGGGAATGCATTGCGCATCATGCGAGATTCTAATTGAGAAAAAACTTCTAGAGGCGCAAAATATAAAATCTGTTGACGCTTCAACTTCAAAAGGGGAGGTTGTTGTAGAATATGAGGGCGATAGGCCAAATCCAGAAAGATTGAGCAGAATGTTCAAAGAAGAAAATTACAGATTTTATGATGTAAATGAAAAAGTAAAATCCTCTTTTGCTAAAAAGGCTTTTATAGGTAAAGAGGGAGCCAGTCCAACCCTGGTTGCCTTTAATATCGCTATTTTTGTAATCATTGCCTTTTTGTTCTTGCAGAAAATCGGGATTGCCGATTTTCTTAGCATAAGCTCAACCTCGTCCGTAGTGACCTTTTTAGGATTTGGGCTTTTGGCGGGATTATCTTCGTGTGCCGCATTGGTTGGAGGAATTGTGCTTTCAATGTCAAAGCAATGGAACAGTCTTTATTCAGAAGAACAAACCACATCTCAAAAACTTCAGCCGCATATAATGTTTAATGTCGGAAGGGTTATTTCTTATGCTGTTTTGGGCGGAGTTTTGGGTGTCATCGGAAGCAGATTACAGATTTCCCCTCAAATTACCGGATATTTGGTAATTGCAATTTCATTTTTAATGATTGCTTTAGGTTTGCAAATGTTGGGAGTAAAAGCATTCAGAAAATTTCAGATTACAGCTCCAAAATCCGCGACAAGATATATTGCCAACGAAAATAATTTTCAAGGAAAACAAATGCCATTTATTATGGGGGCTCTAACTTTTTTCATTCCCTGCGGATTTACGATAACAGCGCAAAGTTTGGCTCTTTTGTCGGGAAGCCCGATAACCGGAGCTATGATAATGGGCGCATTTGCTTTGGGAACCGCTCCGTCGCTTTTCTTTATTGGACTATCATCTGTAAAATTCAATTCAAAACCCCACTTGGCAGAAAGATTCTCAAAAGTCGCTGGTTTTTTGGTGTTATTTTTCGCTTTGTACAATATGTCAAATCAAGCAACTGTTTTAGGATTTACTGGGTTTGGCGACATTCTTTCTTCAGCGCAAAACCAAACTCGGGTTGCAACGGTTGACGCAAAAGATTTACCCCAAATTGTTGACGGAAAACAGGTGATTAAAATGACTGCTTACGGCTCAAAGGACTCTCCAAATTATTTCAAGGTAAGGGTCGGGGTTCCTGTAAGGTGGGAAATTACCGCAGATAGAACGGCTGGCGGATGCAACGGCTCAATTATTTCAAATAGTTTGTTTTCTGGCTCAATTGACTTAATTCCCGGACAGGTTTCGGTAAAGGAATTTACTCCAGAAAAAACCGGTAAATTCAGATTTTCTTGCCAAATGGGTATGGTTTCCGGAATTATTGAGGTTGTAAATGCAACAAATGCAGCCGTTGATTCAAATTCAGGCATAGTCGTCAATGCGGCAACTGAGGGCGGAGGCGATATAATTTCATCTGGATCAAAAGGGTGCGGTTGCGGTGGAGGAGGGGGAAACTCCTGCCGCCGGGAAATAAAATAAAACTCTGATCAAAAATTATGGAAAAAACAAAATTTAAAATTCAAGGTATAAAATGCGGTAACTGTTCTCTTCTTATTGAGGAAAGGTTAAAAGCCAAAGAGGGCGTTGTTAAAGTTAAAGTTGACCAAACCTCTAATAAGGGCGTGGTGATATATGACAAACAGAAAATAAACGAAAGCGATATCTACAAAACGATTGAGGAGATAGGTGGATTTAAGGTAGAAAAGATTGAAGATGGGATGGAAAACCGCGTCGAAAATACAAACTATGCTAATCCCAATATTGTGGAAGAGGAAAAACCTCCAATAGGAATTTCAAATGTTAAAAAAGTTTTTGCAGTAGCGGTTGTTTTAGTTTTGCTTTTTCAGTTTTTTACATTCGGAAACAAAAATAATCAGAGAAGCAAATCTAACGGTTCTGTAAAAAATACTTCTGCCCAAGAACAGCAGCAGGCTGATGACAGCCAGCAGGCGCCCATAACAGCGCAAAAAAACGATAATCCTGTTTTAGAGGCGTATGTAGTTAGCCGATGTCCGTTTGGACTTCAAATGCAGAGAATTTTAGCTGATGTCATAAAAAACATTCCTTCGGCGGCGCAAAATATAAAAGTGCGATATATGGGGTCTGTTTCTAACGGAACAATAACTTCAATGCATGGAGACGCCGAAGCTCAGGAAAACCTAAGGCAGATTTGTTTAAGAGAAGAACAGCCAAACAAATATTGGCAATATGTTTCCTGCCAAATGAAAACCGGCGACACTTCGGGATGTGAATCTCCTACGGGAGTTGATAGCCCAAAGTTAAGCGCCTGTGTTTCTAACAGCGGCAGAGGATTGGCTTATGCAAAAAAAGATTTCGATTTAAACGGCAAATACCAAATACAAGGTTCTCCAACATTAGTATTAAACGGCCGGCAAGTTTCAGAATTTGATTTTGGCGGAAGAACTTCCGATGCGGTAAAAACCGCAATATGCAGCGGATTTAATAATCAGCCAGGATTTTGTTCAACAAATCTGACCACGGCTAACGCGGCAACAAGTTTCTCTGCCACTTATTAGCTGAAACTTAACAATAAATGGATAAAAATATAAAATTAAAAAAAACACGACGAGAAGGGGTGGCCGGAAGCAGACTTTCTAAAATTGAGTCAAAAATCGATCAGATTTTAGGTTTGGTTTCAAGCGACCACACAAAAAGCGCTGTAGTTGCCATTGCGCAACCGAGCGCGCAAGCAATTGAAATGAATGCTGAAGGAAACAAAGACAAACAAATTAGTTTAGTTGTAAGCGGAATGCACTGCGCGTCTTGCGCCAAAATAATTGAGAAAAAACTGCAAAAAGTTCCCGGAGTGAAAGAGGCAAACGTAAATTTTGCGGCCGAAAAGGCAAGGGTCGTATTTAGCGAATCACAAGTAAAAATAGGTGATTTAATAAAAGCCGTTGTATCGGCAGGATATAAAGCATCTATTGCCAGCGACGCAAACCCCGAAGAAGAAAGAGAAAGAAAAGAAAAAGAGATTAAAGATTACCGCAACAAATTTTTAATTTCTCTTGGCTTAAGCTTGCCAATGCTCTATTTTATGTTGCTGGATTTTTTTAATTTTCTGCCATTGAGAGGATTTATTTTGCCATTTGTGGGCGTTGTTTCATTACTGCTGACCACGCCGGTTCAGTTTATTATCGGAGCGGGATTCTATAAAGGAATGTGGAGCAGTTTGAAAATGAAAACTTTTAATATGGATAGTTTGATTGCTATTGGAACAAGCACTGCGTTCTTTTATAGTTTATGGCAATTTTTATATTATGTCATAATGAACGGATCTTTAATCGGTTTGAATGGCGCTAAAATTCCGGAATTATATTTTGAAACTGCGGCTTACCTGATAACTTTTGTGGTGCTTGGAAAATGGCTTGAAACAAAAGCAAAAGGCAGAACATCAGAAGCCATTAAAAAATTAATGGGTCTCCAGCCAAAAACCGCGAGGATAGTAAAGGGCAACGAAACTTTGGACATACCAATTGATGAAGTTAAAATGTTGAGAAAAATGTTGGAGATAAAGTTATCGGAGCCACAATAAACAAACACGGCAGTTTTGAGTTTTCAGCAACTAATGTTGGTAGCGAAACAGCCTTGGCTCAGATAATCAGATTGATTGAGGAAGCCCAAGGATCAAAAGCGCCAATTCAAGCCTTGGCTGATAAAATTTCCGCCTGGTTTGTGCCGGCGGTTTTAGTGTTAGCCGCCTTGACTTTTATAGTCTGGTATTTCTTTTTAGGAGCCAGCCTTTCGTTTGCTTTAATGGCTTTTACATCGGTAATTGTAATAGCCTGCCCGTGCGCGCTTGGATTAGCTACGCCAACTGCCATAATGGTTGGAACAGGCAAGGGCGCAGAATACGGAGTGCTTATCAAGGGAGGAGAACCATTGGAGGCCGCTTGCAAATTTAAGGCCATTGTTTTTGATAAAACAGGAACTTTAACAAAAGGCAAGCCGGAAGTCACAGATATTGTGGGAGTAGGATTGAGCGATGAAAAGAGAATTATAAGCATTACAGCAAGTTTAGAAAAACTTTCCGAACATCCTTTGGCAGAGGCAATAGTAAAATACGCAGAAGAGGAAAAAATCTCTTTGCCAGAAGCATCAAATTTTAAAGCAATTCCCGGCCATGGTGTTGAAGGAAAAATAGACGGCAAGAAATATTATTTTGGCAATCGTAAATTAATTACAGACACTGCAGAGTTAAATGTGGGCGAAGCTGAAAAGAAAATCAGCAAACTGGAAAACGAGGGAAAAACAGCAATGATTTTGGCTTCAAAAAAAGCAATACTGGGGATAATAGCGGTGGCAGATACAATAAAGGAAAACACTATTGAGGCGGTAAATGCTTTGCAGAAAAAAGGAATTCAAGTGTTTATGATTACTGGCGATAACAGGCGCACAGCAGAAGCAATTGCAAAACAAATAGGAATTAAAAATGTTTTGGCAGAAGTTCTGCCCGAAGACAAAGCAAACGAAGTAAAAAAACTTCAAGGAACGGGAATTAAGGTTGCAATGGTTGGCGACGGAATTAATGATGCTCCTGCGCTCGCTCAAGCAGATTTAGGAATTGCAATGGGCGGCGGCACTGATGTTGCAATGGAAACAGGCGGAATTGTAATTATTAAAAATGATTTGCGAGACGTGCTTACAGCCATAAGTTTGAGCCGAGAAACAATGGGCAAGATAAAACAAAATATGTTTTTTGCTTTGTTTTATAACGTGATCGGAATACCAATTGCCGCAAGAATTTTTGCAGGGATAGGCCTTGTGTTAAGACCCGAGTTAGCCGGCCTGGCAATGGCTTTCAGTTCTATTTCGGTGGTGTCTAATTCTTTACTGCTTCGCTATTTTAAGCCCAACAAAAAGAATTATATATCCCTGGTTGCGCCGATTGTTCTTGCCTTACTTTTTACATTTATATTTATTGAATTTGGGAGAATTAGTTCCAACATGGCTGACACAGAAGCAAGCGACCAAAAAATGGAAAATGTTTTGATTCAAGAAAATTTAGTTAAATAACAATTATTAATTTAAAATAAAAATTAATGACAGAAAAAATGGCGCTAATAATTTCAGGAATGCATTGCGTTTCCTGCGCTAAAATAATTGAAAGCACCCTTGAAGAAAAAGAGGGAGTAATCTCAATTTCGGTAGATTATGATTCTAAAAAAGCGTTTTTAGAATTTGACACACAGAAAACCAATCTTGATGAAGTTAAGAATGTATTAAAGGCATTGGGATATACGGCATCGTAATTTATATTTTAGATGTTATCCAAAAAATCGGCGAGCCACAAAATACATAAGCGATAAAAATGCGCCCGATGATAGCACAAGCGGAATGACCAGCGCAGAGTTGCCTTTGTTTCCCAACGCGGCGGCAAGATTATTTTCAATTAATGTGTCGGTTTTGTCTGTTTGTAACGGACTTTGCGTTGTTTGAGTATTTACGTTAGTTGCGACAGCCGGAGTTTTAATTTTTGGTTCAGGCTCCGGATTTTGTGTATTTATCGCGGCTGGCGGAAGAACGGTAATTTTTACTTCTTCGGTTTTCTGCAAGGCGGTTGGATTTACAGGTAAAGATTCGGGAAGATTTTGAGAGATAGTGTCTGAGTCAGCCGTTGTTGCCGCAGGATTTGTTGCCGGGGTGTTGTTATTCCCAGCGCTTCCTCCACCGCTTCCTCCACCGCCTCCGCCCGATGGCGCCGCGATTGGTTTTGAGACAGGTTGCATTATTAAATTCCAAGGTTTGCCGAGCGCCGCAGGAATAGCGTAGCTAGTTGCCCAAATGCGGTTTTGTAAAGTTTCAGAAGGAGCAAGCGCGGCGCCGTCAGCTTGCGCATTTTGCAAATACGGACCGGCTGTTGCGAGAGCAGAAGAAACACCCGGAGTTGAATTAAATGGATAAAGCGCTTGCACTGCGGCGGCTGTTAGGTCAACACTGTTTTCCCACGAGCCATTTGACAGTTGTTTTCCAAGAATAAAAGTAATGTCTTTTGTTATGATTTCGTCGTTTGCCGTGTATCCGGCGCTAGCTAACGGAATAAGGGCGAATATGTCATCATTTGTGAGAGATGAGTCGCCGAATTGCGCGCCATCAAAAGTATTTGTTATGGCAGAAATATAATTTGTTCCGTTAAATGAATAAGGATTTTGTCCAAGAGAAAGAAGCGCTATTGCCCTACGTTCGTTTTCAGTGAGAAGCGAATCTATAGAATTGCGCGCATTCATATATAAAAGAATGTTTGTACGGATGATTCCTGATTCGCCAGCCGCGCCAATAGCTATGCCTGCCCAATCGGTATATAAACTTGAACCGGCAAAAGACCCGTCAGCGCCCTGAACACTGGCAAGATAATTAAGCGCGTTTTGCACACTAAACACAGGAGGGGTTATTGTTTCTCCACCGCCTCCTCCTCCTCCTCCGCCCGAGTCAGCGGCGTTTACTGTTACCGCATACGACGGAAAATAAAAATCTTCTGCGATGCCGACATCGTACGTTCCTGCGTTTGAAATAATAAGCGTAACAGAGCCATTTACGTCAACTTTGGCGCTTGTAATAATCGTCGGATTGAACGGGTCGTTTGGATTGGGCTGGCTTGCGCCGATTGTTACTTCTAAAAGAGGCCCCCATATGTTGTCTAAGTAATTATATTTTTGCGCGGTTGCGGTGAAGGATTCGTTAACATTGACAGTTGTTTTGTCAAAAATAATTTGATGGGGATTGCCAAAATACAAAACAATATTTTCTCCGCCTGAAAGCAATGTTAAATCCATACCGGTGGTCGGAGTATTGTTGTTAACAACGTACTGCCAGTTGTCACACAATGGAGCCGACCCTTCCGGAGTAAGGCATTTTAAATATAATGAATTAAACGAAATGTAATATTGTAAATTAGAAAGGGAGAACTCAGTGTTTGTTTGGCTGATTGAGTAAAGAATGCCAAGAACACTGTCGGCAGAATAAGCACCGTTTCGTTTACTGTAACTGCTGTGGGATTTAATGTTATTGTATCGCTGTTTATAAAACCGGTTTTGTTTCCTGAAATTATATAGGGATCCGTTGAATCAACCGTGGCAGAGTATGTTCCGTCATCGCCGACTGTTTGTGAAATACCGTTTATAGCAACAGATCCGCCGGTTGCAGGAATCCAAACTGGATTAAAATTTGAATCTAAACCAAATTGCAAAAGCGTAAACGTAACTGTGTCGTGTTGCGCAGGCGAGGAGTTAGAGACAGTGAGTTTTAGCGGATTGATATTATAGTTGAGCAATAAATGTTCTCCCTGCGTAACCGTGTGCGCATTTAGCGAGGTTTCGCCATATGTTAAATCGCCAAACCAGCCCCAATACATATACATATTATAAACCGTGAAAATGCCGCTGTTCGGACTTGATTCGCAGGACGACACTGTTTCGTCGCTGTCGTATAATACTTGGGTATCTGTTACTACGGTGAGATGAACTGTTGCGGTAAGCGGGGTAACTGTAACAGCGCGGGCAACCTGAACAGCCGTGTTACCGGCAATATCGGACACATTATATGTAACCGTGTATGTCCCGGGTATTGATACATTCACAGGATTTACCGTTAAAATTTGCGCTGTAATATCGCCGTCTATGTCATCTGCGGCTGTGGCGCCCGTATCTATATATGCCGAGTTTTGCGTTACGGAAACCGATCCGTCGCCAAGAACCGTAATAACCGGCGGCGTTATATCTGGGGGTATAGGGTCATCGGCGAACGCAACGGATGCAGTTGTTAAAAAAAACACGGCTGAAAATAAAGCGATAATTTTTATTTTATTATTTTTCATAATTTTTTATTATTATTTATTCAAGTTTCCAATCAATAACGTCTCCATCTTTAAGAACGTATAAAGAAACGCCGGCTTTTGCCGGTTTTCCGTTAATATAATAAATTAAATGCTTTCCGCCTAATTCGCTAAGCGAACCGATTTTTGTTACAAAAAATCCAAGCGACGGATATTGTTTCCCATCAAATAAAATTTTTCCGTTGTCTTTGGCTTCCGTCAGCGCATCAAATAAAGTGGTGCCTTCTTTTTGAGTTAGAGAGATTGAAAAATCGCCGGCCTGAACAGCAATATGTATTTTTTTTTCCGTTTGCGGTTCAATGCTATTCTGGTCGGATGCTTCTTCTGCGGTATTTTTTTGAGTTTGCGCTTCAAATTTTTCTGAAGGGCTGGCAGGGATAATCGCGCTTGTGATTTTTGAAAAAATTGGCAAGTCAAAATTATCTTTTGTATTTTTTGGAACAGCAATAAATGTTGCGACAACGGCGCTTGCAGTTAAAAAAGCAGAAAGCGCAAGAAAAAATACTTTTTGGTTTTTTGATATTGGTTTTTTCATAATAAAAAAGCTCCTGCCGAGAGGAGTTTTATTGCAAGACGCAAATAATGCGGCCTGCGGGTCCTGCTCGGGATGAAGCAAATGCTTCAATTTATAATTGGCATTCGGGCTTACCATAGAAGTTTATTCTATGGATTACCGTAGCGGCACTGCGGAGGATTTTCACCTCGCTTCCCCAATCATTTTTACTTTATCATAAGAAGACAAAACATTCAATAGAAAAAGAGTCCCATTCTTTTTTTGTTTGTTGGATGGATATTTTTCAAAAAATAAGGTAGAATATTGATTATGCCGACAGACGAAATAATCGTAAAATTTAGCGATGTTTTTTTTGAATGGAGCCAGAATAAGCCGATTTTGAATGAGGCCGGTTTTTCTGTGCGCCGGGGCTCAAAAATTACATTAATGGGGCAAAATGGCGCGGGCAAAAGCACAATTTTTCAATTGATAACCGGCGAAGCAAAACCCGGTTCAGGTTCGGTTAGCGCAAATAAAGATTTAACAATATCTCTAGCAAAACAAGTAATTACTAAAGAAGATTTGGAATTAACCCTTAAGGAATTTTTCCAAAAATGCTTCGCAGAAAAAATTTATGATATTGATAAAAAAATTGCTGATGTTTTGAAAATAGTAAATCTTCAAATGCCTCATAATAGAAAAATTGGCGGGCTCTCGGGCGGACAGCAGGCAAGGATTTTATTGGCATCTGCTTTAATACAGAACCCGGATTTACTTTTGTTAGACGAACCGACAAATAATTTAGATAAAGCCGGCATTGAACATCTTACAAAATTTATTATTGATTACCCAAAAACTTGCCTTGTCATCTCCCACGACGCAGATTTTTTAAATACCTTTACTCAGGGCGTATTATACCTGGATATATTTTCAAAAAAAATTGAACAATATACAGGGGATTATTTTACAGTTATTGAAGAAATTAGAATACGATTGGAAAAAGAACGTATGAAAAATGCGCGGCTAGAAAAAGATATTTCTCATAGAAAAGAGCAGGCCAATTTTTTTGCCCAGAAAGGCGGGCATTTAAGGGACGTTTCTTCGAAGATGAAAAAAAAAATAGAAGAATTAGAGAGCGAGGTTGTTGAGTTAAGAAGAGAAGATAAAACAATAAAAAATTTCAGTATCCCGGCTCAAAAAGATATTGGCGGCGTAATTTTACAATTAGACTCTGTTGCCATTGCCATAAGCCATAAATTTGTAAATAAAAAAGTAAACATAACCTTAAATAAAAAAGAAAGACTGCTTTTAACCGGGCCGAATGGGATTGGTAAAACCACGCTTTTAGAAAAATTAACTTCCGGACACGCGCGAGCCAAGCATGTCAAAGCCGGAGTAAAAATTGGATACTATAGGCAAGATTTTTCAACATTGGATTTTAATGCAACCGTATATCAGACGCTTTCAAAAGCAATGGGGGAAGACGGCACAGAACAAGGATTGAGAGCTCATGCGGCGGGGTTTCTGTTGGATGCCGAGCTTTTAAAGGTCAAAGTTGGCAATCTTTCCGAGGGGCAAAAGGGGCTGGTTGCCTTCGCTTCAATAGCGCTTGAAAAACCAGGGTTGCTTATTTTAGACGAACCGACAAATCATATTAATTTTCGCCACATTCCGGTAATTGCAAAAGCAATCAATGGTTTTGAGGGAGCCATAATATTGGTAAGCCACTCGCATGATTTTACAGATAAAATAAAAGTAGATTTTACTTTAGATATGGAAGCATTGAAATAAATTTTAGGTCGTCTTTTAATTGAGTCAAATGTATTTTTTATGGAAAAAAATATTTCTTTAGATAAAGAGGCGCCGGATCAGCCGGCACAGCTGTTGCAAAACTTTTATATGCCTATGGCGTCAGAGATATTATTGTTGTAGATGTAAAAGGTATTTTGTCTAAATGTCGCGGTGGCATTTTGCCTCATCAAGAGGAGCTGGCTAATATAACAAACGAAGGCTGTAAAGAAGGTTCCCTTGCGGACGGTTTAATCGGAGTTGATGCGGTTGTAGGGCTTTCCGCCCCTAATGTTATAAAACCGGAGTTTATCAAAACAATGAACGAAAAACCCATTGTTTTCGCGCTGGCTAATCCGGTGCCGGAAATAATGCCCGATATCGCAAAAAAAGCCGGAGCGTTTGTTGTTGCAACAGGCAGGCCAGATTTTGAAAACCAAGTTAACAATGCGTTGGTTTTTCCGGGAATATTTCGCGGAGCGTTAGATTATAATATCAGAAAAATAACCGATAAAATGCAGATTAACGTTGCTAAAAAAATAGCCGAACTTATAAAAAGTCCAACATCGGAAAAAATTATCCCCTCTATTTTTGACCCTAATGTGGTTAAGGCTATTGCCCTCAGTTTAAAGAATGCCGACTGACTAACATAAATTTATACAAAACAAAAACGCCCTGAGCGAAGTCGAAGGGCGTTTTTGTTTTGTAGAGTAATCTGTTAGGAAAGGTGTTTTGAAACTAGCTTTGTCATTTCAAACATATTCACAACGCCCTTGCCTCCGAAAACCTTTTTAAGTTTTTCATCGGCGTTGATGTTTCTTTTATCGGCGCTGTCTTGCAACCCATTTTTTTTAATGTATACCCAAAGTTTTTTGACAACTTCGGATCTTGGCATGGGTCCTTTTCCTACAACTGCTTCCAAATCAGCAGTAAGGCTTAACGGCTTCATAAAAGCCGAATTTGCTTTTCCTGGCATAACATTATAACTGCTTGTTCAACAATTTTTTTCTACTGCGTCCGGGTCCCTAATGCATAAAATGATTATGTTCAGAGAGACTCGGTTCGTTGACGAAAAGATTGCCAATCAACCAGTTTTTTATTATTTTTATGCTATCTAATTAAGTAATAATATATCGCTGTGCTATTAGAAAATGAGACAAAATATAGTTATAAACGACCCAAAAGAGACGGAATTAATCAAAGATTTAGAAAGGAGAACCGACATTAAGGCAGAAAGAATAAAACGTCTTTTGGCTCTGCCGGACCTGACAAAAAAGGAAAACTCTCCTGTAAAGATTATAAACGATAAAATAATGGAGCTTCCAACTTGGGCTGATTTCGATGTAGTTGAAATTCCCAAAATTGTTACAGTTGAAGATGATTTTGACCTTCTAAATACACCCGAAGACCATCTAAGCCGCAGAGAAACTGATACTTATTATTTGGATAAAGACCATATTTTGAGAACGCAGATGACAGTTATGTGGCCATATTATTTTAGGGATAAAGAAGTTTTAGAAAGATTAAAGAGAGAGGGCGAAGTAGGATCGCTATCCCCCGGAATTGTTTTCAGAAAAGACGAAATTGACAAAAAACATTTTCCGGCGTTTCACCAAACAGATTTCTTGTATGTCTGCAGGAAAGACAAAAGAATTATTACTTTGGAAGAATTGCAGGAAGTCCAATCTGATGCGGTAAAAGCAATTTTTGGAGATATTGAATTTAGATTTTTAGTTGATACTTTTCCTTTCACAGACCCGTCAACTCAAGTAGAAATTAATTGGGGAGGGAATTGGATTGAAATTACCGGAGCCGGGCTTGTACATCCGAATTGTCTGAAAAATTTTGGATTAGATCCTGAAATTTATAATGGATGGGCAGGAACATTTGGATTGGACAGGGTTGCAATGGTAAAAATGGGAATTCCGGATATAAGGATTTTATGGTCTGAGGATACAAGAATTACGAGTCAATTTAAAGACATCAATAGTAAATATAAGGATGTAAGCAAATATCCTGAAACTTCGCGCGATATTTCGTTTATAATAGATAAAAATATAAATTTAAATAATTATTACGAGATTGTCAGGGATTGTGTCCCGATGACTTCGTCATCGAGGATCCACGACAGCAAAGCTGTCGGGACAGACAATATTATTGAAGAAGTAAAACTTGTTGATGAATATGAGGATGAAAAAAAATTTGGTAACGACAAAAAAAGTTATACATTCCGCATTGTTTACCGCAGTCCAGAAAGAACCTTAACCAACGAAGAAGTTAATGATATCCAAGAACAAATCCGCGCTAAAACCGCGCAGGACTTGCAAGCAATGTTGAGATAAATAAAAAACCATTATCAAATAAATGAAGTATGCATTCATTGATTTTCAGAATACGGACAATACCACAAAACAACTGCTTGGCTTTGCAATAGATTGGAAAAAGTTGCGCAATTTTTTGAAAAACAATTGGAAATGCGAAAAAGTGTTTTTGTATATTGGCGTCGATGACAAAGATTTAGAAATGGCGAAAATATCTGAAGAACTGAAAAATAGTGGATTTATAGTGAGAGACAAAACCCTTTTTTCTTACAAAAATAAAGATAAGGAAATAAATATTTTTTGCCCGAAATGCGGAAATAAATTTATAGAAAAATTTGATATGGGCTACAACAAAAAGCCAACTGCGATGTTGACTTAACGGTTGACGCTATGGAATTAGCCCAAAAAGATAATGTATTTTATATTTTTACAGGAGACGGAGATTTTGAATTTTTAATAAAAAATGTTATTTTAAAAGGAATAAAATGCTATGTTGTCTCAAGCGCTAATAAGGTGCGAATTGGTAAAAGGTATTTTATTTCGAGATTATCTAAAAAGTTAAGAAAATTATGTGCGGAAAATTTAGGGGTCGTAGATTTTGTGGAAATTGACCGTTTGAAAATGAGAATAAAAAAGGAGAACGCCACACAGGTTGACGTTCTCTAATGACAAATTAAGTATAGCAGATTATAGCTCCGTGTCAAGAGCAAAACTAATTTTAAAAATATGAGCGAAAAATCGCCAGGCGAACAACCAGAAAGCATTAAACAAGATATAGTCGAAGGTTTTGAGTTAGAAGAGTCTTCGAAATCTATAAAAAATCCATCAGAAATTCAGAAAAAATTTACGGAAGCGATGAAGATTGAAAGAATTAAAGACACGGAATTAAAAAGAGCAAAAATAGAGGCGATGAAAAGATTTAGAATGCCGGAAGATGAGGCAGACCAATTTATTGCGAACGTCTACGCAGACCCCCATAGGAAAGAGCATCTTGAAGCTCATGCAGAAGCTGATTTATATATAGAAAACAAAAGAGAGGAACGTAAAAGATATGACGAGAAAATTAAACATCTACGTGAATCCGGAAAACCAGTAAGTGAATTTATCCAAAGATTTAAAGATTTATTTAAAAGTAAATAACATGAAATTAAATATAAAATCTAAAGACGAGTTGAAAAAGTTTATGAGGGAGAGAAAGTACCTTGTTTGGTATGTGAAAGACCCGGAAAATTCGAGTGTGGAATCAATAGTTGAACATACTTTGAATTATGGCGATTGGGACGACGTGCAAAAACTTATAAAAATTATCGGCATTAAGAAAATGGCGGAAGTTTTTAGAAAACAAACCAGCAGTTTCAGGACAAACTATCGTCCTGAAGTATCAAATTATTTCAGATTATATTTCAATAAATATACGAAACAACATGCATAAAGAAATTTTGACAAAAGAACAAATTGAGCTTTTGCCGATTGTCGGCGATTTTTCAAAAGATTTCGGCTTGGTCGGAGGAACAGCTATCGCTTTGCACATCGGACACAGAGAGTCAATAGATTTTGACATGTTTTCTCTAAAAAGTTTTGGCAATATGCGGATTAGAAATAAAATCAGCAAAAAAATAAAAATAGATAATGTAATAGTCAATAAGCTGGGTGAATTCACGATTTTGATTAAGGGAGTAAAAATCACTTTTTTTCATTATCCGTTTGATATAAAATTTAAAGAAAATTTTGGCTATTCTATAAAAATGTCAGACCTTTTAACCCTTGCGGCAATGAAAGCATACGCATTAGGAATGAGAGCGAAGTGGAAAGATTATGTTGATTTGTACTTTATTATGAAAGATTTTTATTCGATACAAGAAATTGTTAAAAAAACAAAAGAAATTTTTGCCGGAGAATTTAACGAGAGAATGTTCAGAAATCAATTATCCTATTTTGAAGGAATAAATTACCAGGAACCAATTATTTATAAGAAAGGATTTGAAACAAGCGACGAAATTATCAAAAAAGCGTTAATAGAATTTAGTTTATTATAAAATTATTATGAAATTAAATATAAAGTCAAAAGACGAAGAAAGGAAAGAAGTCGAACCTGTAAAGGCAGAATTTGCTATGGCAAAAAAGAAAGAACCAGCAAAGAAAGTGGTAGAAAATTTGTCGATCGACAAAAAACCTACCAGTATTGAAAAACCAGAGGCGAAGAAAGAATTTAAAGCAGAGCCCAAAAAAACCAGAAAAGAAGGGGAATACACTGCAAAGGATATTTATGTTTTAAAGGGTTTAGAGCCCGTAAGGTTGAGGCCCGGAATGTACATTGGTTCTACCGGCATTGACGGACTTCATCACTTAATTTGGGAAGTTGTGGACAACTGTTTAGACGAAGCAATGGCCGGATATGCTAAAAATATTGAGGTTGTTTTATTGCCAAATAACCGGGTAAAAATTTCTGACGACGGCAGGGGAATTCCGGTTGAAAAACATCCTGACACAAAAAAATCAACCTTGGAAACAGTTTTGACAACTTTGCACGCCGGGGGAAAATTCGGCGGAGAAGCCTATAAGGTTTCGGGAGGTTTGCACGGAGTTGGAATTTCTGTTGTTTGCGCCTTATCTACATATATGTTAGCTCACGTTGAGAGGGACGGAGGAGCATATGAACAGGAATATTTTAGGGGAGCTCCAAAAACAGCGGTTAAAAAAGTCGGTGATTCAAAAAAAACCGGAACTATACAAACCTTTGACGCTGACCCGACAATTTTTTCTGAAATAAAATATGACCCAAAAAGAATTTTGAACCATTTGCGCCAGCAGGCGTATTTAACAAAAGCCGTAAAAATTTCTTTCCGCGATGAGAGAATAAAAAACCAGGAAGCAATCTATACTTTTTATTTTGAAGGAGGAGTAGGGTCTTATGTAAAATATCTGGTTCTTGGGAATACCCCAAGGCATTCAAATATTTTTTCAGTTGCGTCAACAAAAGATAATATTTTTGTGGAAACGGCTTTTCAGTATACGCAAGAAATGGAATGTACCGAAGAAAGTTTTGCAAACAATATTTATACCGTTGAAGGCGGAACTCATATTTCGGGCTTCAGAACCGCTTTGACCAGGTCTTTAAATGATTACGCAAGGCGCGAGGGATTTTTAAAAGAGAAAGACGAAAATTTTTCCGGCGACGATGTAAGAGAAGGTTTAACGGCTGTGGTTTCCGTAAAAATAAGGACTCCGCAATTTGAGGGCCAGACAAAAGCAAAATTGGGAAATCCCGAGGCTAAAAATGCGGTAGAAGTTGCAGTTGCAGAAGGGTTGTCGGACTATTTGGAAAGATATCCGTCTGACGCAAAATCAATCATTGAAAATTGCCTTTTGGCAACCAAAGCAAGATTAGCCGCCAAAGCCGCAAGGCAAACAGTCTTGCGAAAAGGAGCGCTAGAGGGTTTAGCCTTGCCTGGGAAGTTGGCAGACTGTTTGTCGCGCAAACCGGAGGAATCTGAAATATATATAGTTGAGGGAGATTCTGCCGGAGGTTCTAGCAAAATGGCGCGGGATAGAAGGTTTCAGGCAATTTTACCCTTGCGCGGAAAAATTTTAAATGTGGAGAGGGCAAGGCTTGATAAAATGCTGGCATCAAAAGAAATTAAAGCTCTTGTTATTGCCATGGGGACCGGAATTGGAGAAGATTTTGACATTGAAAAATTAAGATACCACAGAATAGTTATTATGACCGACGCCGATGTTGACGGGGCGCATATTAGAACATTGCTTTTAACATTTTTTTACAGATATTTTAAGCCGGTTGTTGAAGCAGGCCATATTTATATTGCCCAGCCTCCACTCTACAAAGTTCAATCAGGAAAAACAGCTCAGTATGCGTATTCTGATGACCAAAAAGATAAAATTATAAAAGAAATCGGCAAGTCAGTCGGAGTTTCTATCCAACGATACAAGGGTTTAGGAGAAATGAATCCGGAACAGCTTTGGGATACAACAATGAATCCTGAAAACAGAACTTTATTGCAGGTTGCAGTTGAAGAAGCTCATTTAGCCGACAAAACTTTTGATATTTTAATGGGCGAGGAAGTAGAGCCGCGAAAAAAGTTTATTCAAACTCACGCAAAATCTGTAAAGAGTCTGGATATTTAGAAACTTGACACGTGGCTTTACATATGCTACAATTAAATTATAGGTTAATTAGCACATTTAAATTAAAAAATATTTGTGATAGATTGCATCTTCCAGCGCATTTTGTGCATTGAAAGATGCAATCTAGGCATGCTCCAATTTCGGGTGGTCCGAGATCAAAGCGTGTCACAGTATTAGAGAGGTGTTTTATGAAGCCGGTTACCAACGAACAGATTCTGTCAGTTTTGTCCATTTTGATGACCAATACGGATTGGTCCAAGGTGGATGGCGATTCTCTTCAAGAGAACGTCATTACGAAAGCCAAAGCGGCAGGCGAGCAGTTCCTCGTTTTCTTGCAGAATGGCGCCAAAGCTCTCGCTTCTCTGGCTTTCCGTCTCGTCGGCATCGAGCGCGACATGACTGGCTGGGAGTTGCTTGAACCAGCGCCGGCCGAGGAGGGGGAGTTTGAGCCGAGCATCCATGAATTCCTCATGGATAAAGACGGAGGCAGATGCAGTGGCGAGGAGATGGTCAAGCGAGCCAAAGAGCAAGGAGCTCTTACTGGTTTGCGCCATGCCGAGGCAATGCTCCGCAATCAGGAAAGGATTCCCGTTGAGTG
>Ga0075913_106_pt1 | contig 27869 bp, 42 predicted proteins | sample RifGroA2_FD_68332 | JGI IMG/M metagenome (GOLD analysis project Ga0075913, IMG submission 68332) | Parcubacteria bacterium GW2011_GWA2_37_10 | reverse complement strand
TTGAGCCAACTTCCGAGTGCACAACTCTGCAACCCACGATCTAATAGTACTCACGGCTACGCCTCCTTCACAAAAAGAACAATTTACGTTTCTTAGGCACGCAAAAAACCTAATTTTAGACTACACTTATTCTTTGCAACAGTCAATTACATATTTTACCATGTCTCCCAATTTACTCAGAAGTTTTTTTTTAGAGTTGTCTTTTTTATCTATTTGATTATCATCTATCTTTTTAACCTCTCCTAAATTAACTAATTTTAAATTGATTCCCCAAAACATAGAGTAGAGTTCGTAAGATTTTTTAAATAAATCCTCGGCATCCTGCTTTTTGCCCTGACCTTGGGCTTTTGTTCCAACTTCCATCAAACGCATTGATGCGGCAAGCAAATGTTTTGAAATGCACCATTGTTCTGAGCCGGGTTCCACGTCTTTTACTAATTTTTTTAATAATTCTCCGCGCATTTTTCGCGCTGTCTGCAACAAATCAAAATATCCAGATTTCCCGGTTTTAGATCCTGAAAAGAAAAAATGCTCTTCAATGGAAATTAAGTTCATTATGGCAATAGACAAATCCTCGTCAGAAGATAAATCAAGCTCGTTTCGTTTGCTGTTTTGAACTTTTTTTATAAAATTATTTATATTGTCTTCCATAATTTTTAATTTTTAACGTAGCGATATAAAATCGTCTATTTTTTGATTGTCTAAATCATTCTCCATAGAATTAAACTTATTATTAGTAAAATAGAAACCGGCAAAACCACCTTTTGATACTGAAAAAATGATTTTCCGTTATTTTTTGTTTTCAAAAAATTATGAAACCAAATGCTCAAAATAAAAATAACGGTTCCCGCAATGGAACCGAATAATATCTTGTCAATTCCAAAAATTCTGTTCTGAGGATGCCCCGCTATACCAACATAATAAAGCGGAACAAGAGTTAAAAGATAATATGCGGCAGGAATAACAACCTTCTGAAATTTGAATTCCCAGCCTTTTTTATTCAGCCAAATTATTGTCCACCAACTCACAGAAACAAGCAGAGCGCCAATCCATAAACTTGATATTATGTCATCTACGTTAAGCCACCGTGAAAAACCCAACCCAGTGCCCACAGCCACAATGCAAACAGGGCAAACAGCGCTGGCCGTTTTTGCGACAATTATACCAGCGGAAATAATTATACTCAACAAAAAATATTTTTGCTTCATACTTTTAAAATTTTAAATTTAAATTTGAAATTATTTCACCTTATCCTGGAAAAATTTGACACCTTTTTATTTATTTTTTACAGTCGGGTGCGAGATTATTTCTTATAATTTTATTTGATAAAACAATTCTGTTATTTTATTCCGGCCTGTGTTTTAAAAAAGTTTATAGTATCTTGGTCTCCCACAATGCAAGTCTTGCCGTCCCATAAAAATGGGACTCCCACTTGGTCCGTAGCCAAACCGCAAGCCTTTGCCCTTTCTAACAATATCTTGCCGTTATCCCGATTATTAAAAACCTCCAGCCTTGTAAATTTAATTTTTGATTCAACATTGTTTGCCTTAATAAAATCGTCTACTATTTTACAGTGGGGGCATCCGTCGCCATAGAATAAAATTATGCCGTTGACATCTACTTTGGGCTTGCTGAAATCAGCCCACATTTGAGACAAAAATCCATTGTTGTAACCAAAAATCAACACGCCTCCTAAAATTATTAAAACTGCGGCTATAATAATTGATAATAAATTTTTATTCATATATTTATTAAATCACAAAAAAATATTTGATTCAACACCTAAAAAAACTTGACAATAAAAATTAAAGGAATAAAGTGAATAAAAGATTTACCGTGTTGGTAAGTCTGGAAAAAACATGACAGCATTTTGACAAGGGAGTGTGTGCAATGTCTATTCGGTCAACAGAACCAGTCGTCTCAGAAGCAGAAACGAAATTGCGAGAGGTGGAGATTGACCTCCGGACGGTGCTTCTGTATCTGGTTTTCAAAGGCGGAAGTTTCGGTGTGATGAAAAAAGAAGTTCCGGGAAAGCTTAAGTATTATGGATATAATGAGAAAGAAGAGATAATCGTATCACACGAGGAAATCGATGCCGCGATTGAAGAGTTGAAGAAAGACGGGCTCGTTATCGAGGTGAGGAAACAGTCAGGAACCTGTAAGATAATGGACACATTCTTGTCGCTCGCCGAGGGCGTTGCGCTTGTCGCCAAACCAGCGGCGTAACAAGACCGTTCGGTCTGCTACGCGATAGGATCCGAGAGAAGTTCTCTCGGACTTTTTTTATTTTCTTTTATCTTTGAATTACGAAATGTAGGAAATCAAAGAAATCATCAAAACTCAACTTAAACAAAAAAAAGGCTTTTTATACAAAAGACCGTCTATAGTATAAATTGTGTTTAGACCTTTGCTGATTTCATTATACTATTTTGCATTTCGTAATTCAAAGTTATTAAGTTCTTTTAATATCTTTTTTAAATTTAATCCATACATTCTGCAGACTTCTCCAATTTTTAATTTTTCTATTTCAAATTTTGCCATTGGGCAAGAAACGCACGGCACTCCGTGCTTTGCCAAGATCTCTTCTGCCCCATTTTTCTCCATTATTTTTTCTAATGTTGTTTTATCTGTTATTTTCATAAAATTTTAAAGCAAAACCGTGTGCATAGCAACTGACAAATCCATTTTAGCATATTATTTATTTAAAAATATAGATATTATAACATATACAATTATATGTCAATAGTTCCTCCGCCTATGAGTTCTTCGCCTAAATAAAATACGGCGGATTGGCCGGGGGTGAGGGCGCGGTCTGGGTTTTTAAAAATCAACAAGCCGTTTTTATGGAGCTCGGCTTTTTTAAGCGCAACTCTATACCTTGCCCGCGCATCAACCAACGTCGGAAAAAATTTTGGCTTGTTTATCCAGTTTATATTTTTAACTTTAGCCTTTTTAGAATACAAATCTTTTTCCCTGCCAACATAAATTATATTTTTTTTAATATCTTTTTTTACCACAAAATACGGCCCTTTGCCATTTTTAATGTCTAAACCGCGCCTCTGCCCTATTGTGTAGTAAAACGCGCCATCATGTTCTCCTAAAACTTTTGCAACTTTATTATAATTTTGTTTACCCCGTAGTGAGTTTTGCTCTACTATGGGGCCCTTTCTGGATTTTATATAATTTTTTAAAAAACTTTTCATGCTAAATTTTCCAATAAAACAAACTCCCTGACTATCTTTTTTTTCAGCATTTTCTAAACCAAATTTTTTGGCCAATTTTCGCACTTCTGACTTTTCCAAATTTCCCACCGGAAAAATAATTTTGGCCAGCTGGCTCTTTTTAATTTCATACAAAAAATAAGTCTGGTCCTTATTTTTATCTTTTGCTTTCAGCAATTTATAATCATATTTTCCATTTTTCAGTGTGGTCAAATTTCTACGATCGTAGAAATTTGACCACACTGGATTTTCAATTTGCGTTCTCCCGCTAATGCGGGCGTAGTGGCCTGTTGCCACAAAATCTGCTCCCTGTTTTATTGCCTTATCAAAAAACAATCCAAATTTTATAATTTTGTTGCACATTACATCTGGGTTTGGAGTTATGCCTTTTTTATAAGAATCAATCATGTATTTTCCCACCTGTTTTTCATACTCTTTAGAAAAATCCCAAGTTAAAAAAGGAATTCCAAGTTTTGCGCAAACGCGCATAGCATCTTGGCGGTCTTGCTTCCATAAACACTCTTTTCCCAAAACATTTGGCGCCCACTGACGCATATAAACTCCAATGCAATCAAAACCAGCTTCTTTTAAAAGCGCCGCAGAAACCGAACTGTCTACCCCGCCAGACATTGCCACAAAAACTCTTTTACTTATTCCACTTTTCATAACGTTTTTCAATTATATCTTTTGATTTTTTTATTGCCTCGTGCCTTTTTTGCAGACCAGCGGGAATTTTCTTTCCGATTTTAGAGAAATAATCATAAATTGCTTCCACTAGAGCATCTACGGCCAAAACAGAGCAATGATATTTTATTTTAGGCAATCCCCCCAGCGATTCAATTACGTTATCTTTTGTAACCTCCAGCGCCTCTTTTATTGTTTTTCCTTTTACTAAGTCTGTAATAATTGAACTTGTTGAAATTGCGGCCACGCATCCAAAAGTTTCAAATTTTATGTCTTTAATCAAATCCTCGCCTTTCTTATTTTTGGCAACTTTAATATAAAGCCACATAACATCTCCGCAAACGATGTTACCCACTTTCCCGATGCCATCGGCATTTTTAATTTTTCCGTAATTGTGCGGATTTCTAAAAGTTTCTAAAACTTTTTTTGTGTATAGCGCGCCGCAAGTATTTTGCTTCATTATTTTAAAATTTCTGCAATTTTTAATTTTTAAAAGGCGATATTTCTCTAATTTTTCCGACCACTTTTGGCAAAACATTCAGAAGATAATTTATATCCTTTTCTGTCGTCCATCTGCCTAAAGTAATCCGCAGAGATCCGTGCGCCTCTTCGTGTCTCAATCCCGTTGCCAGCAAAACATGGCTTGGCTCTAATGTCGCAGACGAACATGCAGATCCCGTTGAACAGGCAACGCCATGCAGATCCAAATGAATGACAAGCGATTCGCCCTCAACAAAATCAAATCTTACGTTTACATTATTGGGCAAACGATTTTTTGGATGCCCGTTTAGACGGCTTCCTTTTATTTTCAAAATTTCTTTTATCAGTTTATCTCTTAGTCTTATCAATCTTTGGTTCTCTGATTTAGCTCCTTTTTTATAAATCTCACATGCTTTGGCAAACCCGACAATCGCCGCAACGTTTACAGTTGAAGACCTTAATCCGTTTTCCTGGCCGCCTCCGTGCAACAAGGGTACAAGTTTTATGCCCTCTCTTACATACAACAACCCGACGCCTTTTGGCCCGTAAATTTTATGCGAACTGGCGGTCAATAAATCAATATTCATTTTTTTAACATCTATTAGGATTTTTCCAAAAGACTGCGAAGCATCTGTGTGAAAGCATACCTTTTTCTGGCGGCAAATTTTTCCGATTTCTGAAATATTTTGTATTGTGCCGATTTCATTTGAACCGTGAATAATAGAAACAAGGATTGTTTCAGGCCTAATTTCCCGCTCAATATCTTTTGGGTTAACCGTGCCGTATTTATCCACCGGAATTTTGGTTACTTCAAAACCTCTCGAAAGCCATTTAGCCGCCTCAACAACGCAATGATGTTCAATTGAAGAAATTATAATATGCCCGGCATAATGGCTTTTAGGCATAGACGTTCGGCTGAGCTCAGTCGAAGCCTTAAAAGCTGACCCTTTTAAAGCAAGGTTGTTGCTTTCTGTAGCAGAACTTGTAAAAATTATTTCATTGGCTTTTGCTCCGATTAAATCCGCAACGGTTTCCCGGCTCTGTTCTAAAGCCAGTTTGGCATCTTGACCAAAACTGTGCAGAGACATTGTGTTTCCAAACTTTTTTGAAAAAAAGGGCAGCATTGCTTTTTCAACGCGCGGGTCAACCGGAGTGGTAGCTGCATAATCAAAATAAATTTTCTTCATATATTATTTAATAAGATTTTCTAACGTAATTGATTTTAATGTATTGTTTAAAACTGAATTAACTTTTGTCCAGACATTTTTCGTCAGACATTTAGTTTTTCTGCCGCAAAAAGTACAATCGACTGTTTTTTTATTATCTTCAAGAACAGAAACTATATCGTTTGCATTAATTTTTTTAGGCGATTTTGAAAGGATATATCCGCCCGAAACTCCTTTTTTACCGTTAACAAGTTTTGCTTTTTCTAGCCGAGAAATTATCTTTTCTAAAAACTCAAAAGGAATCCCCTCTTTCTCCGAGATTAATTTTACAGAGCTGATTTCCTTTTGCTTATACCCCTTAGCGAGAAAAACCATCGCCCTCAATCCATATTGCGCTCTTTTAGATATTTTTATCATTTTAAATTAAAACAGACTAATTTAGTCCATTATACCAAAATAAAAACTCGCGTCAATAGTCGCGCAACAAAAAAGCAGCTTGGTTCAACTGCCGTGTTATCTTTTTATTTTATCCGACGAATAAACCGCAGAAACATTTTCCGTCTTTTGCAACCTCGTTTTTGTGGTAAATACAGGGGCAGATTATTTTTTCATCGTCTGCTTCGTTTCCCGTTACCCTCCTGCATGGACAATATATTTTACCGTATTTTTTTTCGTTTCTCAGCAAACCGACCATTATTCTGTCAACAATTTTTTGGTCAGGATTTAATTTAAAACCACAAGTTTTTGCATGTTTTGCAGAATCTTTAATTAGTTTTTCTGTTTTCCCTTCGCTGTTGCTCGGGGTAAGTGTTCGCTCTGCTCCCTTATCTTTTTGATTATCCATTGTTTTTTAAATTAATTTTTTCAGCCAATCTTTAATGTCTGTCTCTGACCTTAAACCTACAAAACCACTGATAATCTTTCCGTTTTTAAAAAGATTTACAGTTGGAATTCTGTCTACGCCGAATTTTTGGGCAGTTAAAGGGATATCATCAAGGTTCGCCTTTAGCAAAATAATTTTATCTTTTAGTTCCTCTGTCACTTTTTCCAAAATTGGAGCTAACATAGCGCACGGTTCGCACCAGACGGCAAAAAAATCAACCAGAACCGGTTTTTCCTGTTTTTTTATTTCAGCCTCAAAATTTTTATCAGTCAAATTTATATCCATTTTGTTTTTGTTTTTTTATTAAAAATCATAAATTGTAACAATGTTTAATAATTTCATATCCCGCGGCTCCAAAAGCCACAGATACGTTTAATGATTCTTTTTTTCCATACATAGGTAGATAAATAATTTTATCTGTCTTTGACAATATATTTTTGGAAATTCCTTTTACTTCGTTTCCGATTATTAAAGCCAAAGGAAATTTTGGCCTGAATTTTCTATAATCAATTGCGCCTTCTGATTGTTCCAAAGCGATTATATTTATTTTATCTTTCTTTAATCTGTCAATCAACCTCCCGGTTTGTTTGCAGTATTCAAAAGGAATTGTTTTTTCTGCGCCCAGCGCAGTTTTTGAAATTTTATGATGCGGCGGCTGTCCGGAAATCCCGCATAAAAATATTTTTGAAACGCCCAAACCGTCAGCAGTCCTAAAAATAGACCCGATGTTTTCCAAACTTCTTATATTGTCGCAAATAACATAAAAATCCTTTTTCATATGTTTCATATGCTTATTTATTATTTTACCATTCTATCTTGTATTAACGATCGTCAATACAAAACAGAATGGCGTTATTAATATAATTTAAAATATTTCTTTAAATTACCATCGTTATATATCTGTTCGGCTGTTACAATATTTACAAACGGATTTATTTTAAAAACCTCGCAAACAAGCTGAATTTCTTTTTCACAAGGATACGGGCAAACCCACACGCTTTTCTGAAGTTGGAAAAAACCCATTTTTTGCAATTTCCATCTCATCGCATTTCTTGCCTGCCTTCCCTTTCTTTCCGGAATATCAAAAATAACAATTCTCCATTTTTTATCCCAAATTTTTTGCTTTTCTATTTGCATATTGTCAAACAAAATTTCCTTTACCACTTTTTTTCCTCTTTCTGCCAATTCTACTGTAAATTTTCCTTCTTTCTCTTTAATTATTATAATTTTATTTTTATTCAAGCCAGACAATGATTGCGCCAAAACTTTTTCCTTAAAGTCTTTATATTTTTTATCATACTTTTTTTGCCTAACAATTGCTCTTGTTACGTTAATCAAAAAAAACGGCGAGGTTGCGGCAACCGCAAAACCGCCCGCTATCGCCAACATTAGTAAAACATCTTTTGTAATCTCTCCGTATCTTATTTTCATAATTTCTCTATTTTACAATTTAATTTTATTCTAGCCATACTGCCCTGTCAAGACGATCGCCAATACAAGACGTGGTATCAAAAAACGATATTTTATAAAACAAAACCGGCGGTTATCCGCCGGTTATAGATTTACGAAACTACTCGCTGAATCTGCGGCCTACTTCCTCCCAATTTACAACGTTCCACCAACTTTCTATAAATTTTGCCCTGTCGTTTTTGTAATCTAAATAATAGCCGTGCTCCCAAACGTCCAAACATAACAAAATTTTTTGCTCGGGATAAAAATTAACGTTATGCTTTTCAATTTGTATTATCGCTAAACTTCCGTTATCTCCGTGCTCTTTATGATATGCCAATACTGCCCAGCCCGACCCCTCAACCGATTTTGCTGTTTCTGAAAATTCTGTTTTGAATCTTTCTAAACTGCCAAAATTATTTTCAATTGCTTTTATAATTTCTCCTTGCGGCTTATTTTTGCCAGAATTTGTCGGCGCCATAATCTTCCAAAATATTTCGTGTAAAATATGTCCCGCTACATTAAAAGATAACGATTTTGAAACAGACTTATAATCTATTTCTGTATTCTTGTCCTGAGCCCCTGAGGATTCTCTCGCATTCCATATTCTTTCCAATAAAGCATTGGCGGCATTAACATATCCTTGGTGGTGTTTTGTGTGGTGCAAGGTCAAAACTTCCTCGGATATATAGGGCTCTAAATCCTTATAGCCATACGGCAAGTTTGGTAATTTATATGAATTTTTTTCCATTTATTTTTATTGTTTTTTAATGTTTATTCATCGTTTTCAGCGGTTTTATGCTCGCATCCTTTGCCACTGCATCCGCCGACTATGTTTTCGTTTTCCATTTTTTTGTATCCGGACATTTGCAAAATGCCGGAATTGTTGAAGTATTATTTTTTTTATATAACTGTCAAATGGTTAACAATCGCATTCATACTCTTTTCTCTCCTTAAATTCCTGCTTCTTGCCTTTGTGCCACTGTTGTACCGGCCTTATATATCCTACAACTCTTGAATAAACTTCGCATGGGTTAAAATTAGTCAGCGCTTTATTTTTCGCAAAGCATTCATTGCATTTGAACACGTTGACTTTTTCTCCTCCGTTGTCATAAGCAAGATATACCCCGTTTTCAAGCTCTTCTCTATCGGTAATTATTTCTTCTCCGCAATCGTGGCATAAATAATTATTTTCTTGACCAATTTCCTTTTTTACAAAATTTACAGGTTCCATAAAAATTAATTTTATAATGTTTAATTGCTCCGACCTTTGTCCTTCGATTCCTCAGGATTCCGCAGTTTATGCATTCGTTGACAACATCAAAAACCATTCCACAGTCATCGCAAATAAAATGCGCGTGGTCTGATATATCTGCGTCAAAAAGCCCGGAATTTTTTGTATCTATCTCCTGAATTTCTCCTTTTTCCTTATACCCGTTTAAAATTCTATAAACAGTCGCTTGGCTTATGCGGGGAAGTTTTTTTCTGACCTCCCTGCAAATTATATCGGCTGACGGATGATTTTTTACGCCCCTCAAATACTCCAGCACAAGCTCTTTTTGCGAGGTCATTCTTTCTTTTTTGATAATTTCTTGCATATTGCGGAATAACCATTAATAATAATTAATCCTTATTGCATTTTATTCCCATCAACAAACCGTGTCAACCCCGCGCATTGTGGATAACTTCTATAAATAAAATTGCCAGTTGTCTCTGGCAATTTCAAAAAATCTATTTTAATTTTTATTTTTATGCCTGCTTCTCTGTTCTTTTTTCTGCCGGACTTTATTGTTTTAATCGCATCATTCCACGCCAAACCCGCAACCAGACCCAACGCCGCAACAATATAGCCTATTGTTTTTTTTCTCACTTCCTCTCTTATCCTCATCTGTTCCGCCTTTATTTTTTTAAAATTGTTTTTTATTGTATCGCTCATGGTTCTGCTTTTTTAATTTTACACAATCTGAAAACCTAATTGTAAACTCTTTTTAATATTATCTTGTTGAGAGAATAATCCCATTTTCATTTCTTTTTCAATTTCTTTCAATCTTTTTTCTGCAATTTTTACATATCTTTCATTTGAATCTATACCAATATATCTTTTCCCTAATTTTTTTGCGGCTACTGCCGTTGTGCCACTGCCCACAAAAGGATCTAAAATTATAGCGTCATCTGAAAAAGCAGATAATTTTATTAAATATTCACATACGGCTAACGGTTTGACGGTTTTATGGTCATTGTAATCTCCCTTCTCTTTTTTAGTTGGCTTTGGTAAAAGAAATGCTTTATCAATGAGACCGTTTATGCTGTCAATTGTAAAAACGTTCGCCGGAAACATATTATCGCCAATTTTTATATTTGTATTTAATAAACCAACATCGTGCTTTAAAATATTATTTAAATAAGTTTGCTCTGTTGGTTTCTGTGCCATTGAAATCGGCTCAAAACAAGATTTAATTTGAGGAGTTTTCCATCCTTCTAATTTTTCCTTAATTTGTTTTTTTGTTTTCTCGTCAGTATCAATTTTTTCTATAAAATGATCCAAGCCCATTGCTTTAGCCTGATTTTGAGTGTAAAGCCACATAAAGGCATCCCTTATTTCAAATCCAGCATCATCTATTGCAGATGCCATTCTGTGGTATAAACGTGGACTTGAAAAAGAAAAGAAAAATCCGCCCGGCTTTAATACTCTGAAAATCTCTTTTGACACCTCCAAATACCACGTATAAAATCTCTTTCCCTGTTCCCTATCAAACTTCATTCCAGCTGGCAAAGATTTTATTGTATATTGATTATTTTTTTTTGACACTGTTTCATAATTCCAATTATTATCGAGTTTATCTAAAAAATAAGGCGGGTCAGTAAGAACGACATCCACTAAATTATCATCAATTTTTGATAACACTTCTATGGAATCTCCGGTAATTATTTTATTTATAAAATTCTTATTTTTCATTTTTTAATTTATTAGGATTTGTTCCATTAAATTCTCCATAAAGTATTCTGTATATTTTTGTTCTTACGTCTTTATCAAAATTTCGAACAAAAGAGCCGTCTGCTAATTTTATTACTCTACCTTTTTCATCGTAAACCCACCTATTTCTATCTGCTCTGTTGCATTTTTGGCATTGAGGAATTATATTTCCGGGCTTCAATGGTTTATTGGGGTCTTTATGCGATTTTTGAAGTTTAGTTTTTGTGCCAGACCAATGGAAATGCGGTTCGCCTTCGCGGGAGCCACAAGTAACGCACCTATAACCATATTGTTCTTTTAATTTTTTCCAATCGCCAGTATCAACAATTCTATGCCCCTTTTTAAAATCTGGATATGGCTGTTCTAACGTATAAAGTTTATAAGAACCCCTATTTACTTTTTCTACTATATTATCTCTACCACCTGCCACAATCCACCAACCATCTTGAGCGCCCAAATGTCTCGCTTGCTGAACATCATTAACTTCTGGATAAAAATTTCTTATAAAACTTGTAAGTTCTGTTTTTGAAACTATCTTTGTTTTTGGATATCCAAAAGATAAATATACGAGCACCAAAGCATTCATAGTAAATTTTTTATCTCCACTATAAAGTTTCGGCAACCTGACGCCAAACTTTTTTAAAAACTTACCATGATATTTTGTTATCAAATTATATTGTTTTTTTATTACCTCTTCAGATGGTATTATAATTTTTTCCATATATTTTCTTTATTAAATCATTTTTTGCACAGCAAAACAATAACTTGCTAAATTTCGCCTTTTTTGATGCGGGCTCGGATGTCTTCAATAAAAGTGTTAAAATACCAGAGGTTATGGAAAGTCAAAAGTTTCATTCCGGTTATTTCCCCTGCTTTTAATAAATGACAAATATAATTTTTTTTATAGTTTTGGCAAACATAACAGACGCAGTTTATGTCTAACGGCTCTCTGTTTTTTAAAAAATTTACTTTATTTAAATCTAATCTTCCCCTTGATGTAAAAGCGATTCCCCTTCTTGCATAATGGGTCGGAACCGTGCAGTCAAACAAATCAATGCCGGATTTGATAATATCTTTTATGTTTTCCAAATATCCTACTCCGAGCATATGGCGCGGTTTTTTTTCGTTAAGTTCTGGAATAACCCAATCTAAAACCCTGTTTGTTCCGCCCTTGTCTCTCCAAAGGTCGCCGCCGATTCCGAATCCATTAAAGTCTAGAGAGTTTATAAACTTTGCGCTTTCCCGCCGCAAGTCCTTGAATTCCGAACCTTGGACTATGCCAAAAATCGCCTGCTTCGAACTTTTAAATTTCAAACTTTTTTTAGCCCAATCATGGGTCTTTTCCAAAGATTTTTTCACATAATTGTAATCTGCCAATGGCGGGGTACATTCGTCAAAAGCAAAAATAATATCAGCTCCCAGCTTTTCCTGAATCTTCATTGATTCTTTCGGCCCAATAAATAATTCGTCGCCATTGAGGGGCGAGCGGAAAAAAACTCCGTCCCTTGTGATTTTCACTGATTTTGGCTGGCTTGATTCAGCAATGGTTTTTTTGTTTTCCATGCCCTTGCCCAAAAATTTTGTAACGCCAAAATCTTTGCCAAAACCTAAACTAAAAACCTGAAATCCGCCGGAATCGGTCATTAATGGTTTTTTCCAATTCATAAACTTGTGCAATTTTCCGGATTTTTCTACAATTTTTTCTCCCGGCCTTAGGCGCAAATGGAAAGTATTTGCAATTAAAATCTGAGACTTTGTTTGAACCGCTTCTTCTGATGTTAAGGTTTTAATAACCGCCTGAGTTGCAACAGGAACCAAACACGGAGTCTCAACCACTCCGTGCTCTGTTTCTAAAAACCCCAACCGCGCTCTGCTGATTTTTGACTTTTTTAATATCTTAAAATTCATATTTTAATATTACATTTATTAAATATAATGGAAAGACTTGACACGAGTGGATAAAAGGAGTATAGTAAATATAAACTAATAAGTCGAGATCTTAGTAATAAGAATAAAACGACTATATTAGAAAGGTCGTTTTATTTATTTATCACCATAAACGAAAACTATAATGCGAGTTTCAAAAAATTAGTATCCGAAACCGCAAATTAGTAAATTCGTACAACGGTTTCGGTAATGTTTGACAGAAACAATAATGACAGAGGTTTTGCCCCAAGAGAGATGGTAAAAGGAAACTGGAAATGCTCCCAATGCGGAGTAGAAATTACAGAACTTCCCTTTGAACCAGCTCCAGACAGACCAATCTATTGCAAAGAATGCTGGGCAAAAAATAGACCTCCAAAAAATTTCAGCAGATAAGGGAACACTTACCCTGCTCTGCGGGGTAATTTCTCTGAAAACAAAAAACAATCCGCCAAAAGCGGGTTGTTTTTTTGTATAAAAAAATATTAGTGATATAATAATTTAAACTCAATGGAAAAAATAAAACAAAAAATTTTAATCAATTTAAAAAATACTTATTGCCGGTTAAAGCCGTCTAAGATTGAAGGCGTTGGAGTTTTTGCGATAAAAAACATACCTAAGGGAGCTAACCCATTTTACGGCGCTCCAGCCAAAAAATGGCGCGGAATCAAGCCTAAAGATTATAAAAATTTAGATAAAGAAATAAAAAAAATGATCGGCGATTTTTTTGCAATGGACAAAAATGGAGAGTTCTCAATACCCGAGTGCGGACTAAACGGGATAGATATATCTTTTTTTCTTAATATGTCCGACAAGCCGAATGTTAAAACTATTGATGACGGCACAAATTTTGTAACTTTGAAAAAAATAAAAAAGGGCGAAGAGTTGGCTGTTTCTTACGCAAATTACGACGCAAGATATAAAAATAAAATATGATCTTTTTTGAAGACACATTGTCAGAACGACAACGGATTGAAGAAGCGATAAAAAAATACGGATATGCTTCAGAGCATAATTTTTGGTGGTACCAGTGCCAAGCAAACAAAGAATCAAAAAACATATTTGCGGAATACGAAGACGGCACTGGACTCTTGACGATTAAAAAGAAAGATAAATACATTATTTTTTCATCCCCGTTAGCGCCAGAATCCAGACGTGTTCCGGTTATCATTGAATATTTAAACTGTGTGTTTCAATCGCAAAAGATTGAAAAAGTCACCTTTGAACTTGAAGATGAATTATATAAAAAACTTATAAAAGCATTGCCAGCTACCCTAAAAGCGCGAAAAATAAACTATAGTTTAACTTGTCCGGTATACAACCTTGAAAATTTTGAACCTGATCTTCCCGGAAACCGATGGAAAACATTGAGAAAAGAAAAGAATAAATTTTATCGAAACCATTCCGTGCTTATTTCGGATGCAAAAACATATAAGGATAAAGGCACGCTACATTATATTATCAATGAATGGCGAAAAAAGAGAAGCGGCCACGACAGAACGCACCTTTCTCCGTACCACAATTTTATTAATGAAAATTTTAAAGGATCAACAGAGGCGCGGATTTTAATTGTTGACGAAAAAACATGCGGGATAAATGCAGGCTGGATGATTCCAAACAGCAACCGATTTTATGGTTCGCTGGGAATTCACGATTATTCAATCTCGGGACTGGGAGACATTCTTTATCTTGAGGACTTGACCTGGCTTAAAACTAAAGGCTACAAAGAAGCGGACATGGGCGGTGGAGAAACTGCGCTAACTAATTTTAAAAATAAATTTAGACCAGAATCATTTTACAGAACATATATATTTTCAGTGGTGAAACAATAATAAACCTAAAATTAAATTTAAATAATAAAAATGACAAACGGATACAACGGAAACGGAAAAAATAATTTAACAACGGAAAAAAATCCAAAAAAGTTTCTGTTTGTAAGCTGGGAAAGCCTATCGGGAGATTTGGCTTGGCAGATTAAAAAAGAGGGGCACGAAGTAAAAATTTACATAAAAGCAGAATGCGACCAAGACGTTTATGACGGCTTTCTTGACAAGGTTTCTAACTGGGAAGAATATAAAGACTGGGCAGATGTGATTGTTTTTGACGATGTCGGTTTCGGAAAAGTTGCAGATTCCCTGAGAAAAGAGGGTAAACTTGTTATCGGCGGAAGCGAATACACTGATAAGCTTGAAGAAGACAGAGAGTTTGCCCAAAATGAAATGAAGAGAACGGGCATGACTGTTCTGCCCCATTGGGATTTTTCTGACTTTGATTCTGCAATTGATTTTATCAAAACAAATCCCGAGTGCTATGTTTTCAAGCCATCGGGAGGCATTTCTAATACTCAAAAAGGAATATTATTCTTAGGCCAAGACGAAGACGGGAGGGATTTAATCGAAATTCTTGAACAAAACAAAAAAACTTGGGCAAAAAAAATAAAAAAATTTCAACTGCAGAAAATGGCTGTCGGCGTAGAAATATCTGTCGGCGTTTTCTTTAACGGCGAAGATTTTATTTATCCTGTGAATATAACTTTTGAGCATAAAAAATTATTCCCCGGGGATATCGGTCCATACACCGGCGAAATGGGAACTTTAATGTACTGGTCCCAACCGAATGAAATTTTCCGCGACACTCTCTTAAAAATAAAATCGGAATTAGTCAAAGCCGGATATGTCGGGCACATTGACATCAATTCCATCGCCAACGCAAAAGGAATTTTTCCGCTGGAATTCACTTCCAGATTCGGTTATCCGCAAATAAACATCCAAATGGAGGGAGTGACAAGCCCCTGGGGAGAATTTTTTTACAAACTAGCTAAAAAAGAATATGTAGGGCTTAAAACAAAGAAGGGATTCCATGTTGGCGTTTGCGTCGTTGTTCCACCGTTTCCCTTTGAGGATAAAAAAGAAGCTTTTATTTATAAAGACCTTTCTATTATTTTCAAAAAAAACAACACAGACGGAATGCATTTAGGAGATGTGAAAATGATAAATGGAACTTGGGTTGTAGCTGGTGAAACAGGATATGTTTTAGTGGCGACAGGAAGCGGCTTGACTGTTGACGACGCGAGAAGGCAGGTTTATTCCAGAATAAATAATATAATTCTACAAAATATGTTTTACAGAACAGATATAGGCGTAAAATGGTATGAGGAGTCCGATAAATTGCAGACTTGGGGATATTTATACTAAATTTTAAATTTGCAATAAAAAATTCCGAGTTAACTCGGAATTTTTTATTTTTGCCACCTATGGCAATAAATTACTTTCTTTCCAGCTTCATTGCTGTGACTGCTAAATAAACAGCCGCTAAACCGACTAAAATATAAACAATTCTAGAAAGCGCTGATGCTGCTCCAAAAATTGTTGCCACCAAATTAAAATCAGCCAAACCCACTAATCCCCAATTTAATCCGCCGACTACTACCAACACAATGGCTATTATATCTACAACGTTTAATTTTTGCATTTTAAAATAAAATTTATCTTTTTATAAAAATCGGCCTTTCTAGTATTATACCATGAAAAGCATGTCAACCCCCGGCTCCAACCCTTCCCATGTGGATAACTTTTACGGCTACTATCTAAAAATAACTATGTCTTCTGTTTTAATGCCGATCTTTTCTGCCATGCCGGCATTAATTTCCAAAACATATTTTGCGTTTTGGTTAGGATTTATTGAAGAACAAATAGTTTTTTCACAAGGCAAATTATTTTCGCTAATAAAAACAACGTTGCTGTTTTCGTTTATCCAAATCATATCTAAAGGAATTAAAGTATTTTTCATCCAAAAAGGATAATTGCCTTCTTTGTTAAAAACAAACAGCATACCTTTGTTTTTATCTAAGTTTTTTCTGAACATTAGGCCCATAGACAATTCAATTTGAGTTTCTACAATTTCAACCTCAAAGCAAAATTTATTAAAACAAACACTTCCCCGCCCCGGCGAATAATTATTAAAAATAAAAAAAATAATTACTATAGCGATTACGCCGGCCGCAATTGTTGGTATAAAAATTTTGTTGCTCAATTTTTTTTATATTTTTTTCCGTTTGTATTCCAACCAAATAATAAAGACGATGAAAATGTCAAAGAGCATTAAAAATAACAAAGATAAAGAATAAGTATGAAAATATCGATAAACCTGGTAAATTACAAACCCGCTGAACAGCGCCATAGCCCACGGATATGCCCAGATTTTATTTTTTAACAAAGATACAGCTAAAAATATATTTACCACTCCATGAAAAATTAAATAAACAACCGCAAAAATCTGGCTTCCATTAGCAAGGTTATCCGCCGATTTTATTAAAAATTTAGCTATAATATCGTCTGGGTCCCCCGCAATTTCCTGCTGGGCCATAAGTATTATGAAATTGTTCAATATAAACCTATCTGAGATTGTAAAAAGAATTCCGCTAAGTATTTCAAAAAAACCGAAAAATGCTTTCAGCAAAACGCTAATTTCAAACGTTCGGTTAATTATTTTTTTTATTTTTACGGTTTTGAAAATGTTCATCTATTTTATTCCGCTCGGAGCTTGCACTTCAGGAACAGCCAGCTGCCCCCTTATAATTAAATAATAATTAAGCCACAGCCCTATTCCGGCAACTAACAACGCCACAATTGTAATTATAAATAGAGATTTCAGATTCATATTATTTATTATTGCCAGACGGTTTTTACTTCAACTTCTTCTGAAGATTTCAAAATCCATTTTGAGCCGCTTTTTACCAATGCAGCTTTTTCTGCTTTCCAAATTAAATCCTTTTTCAAGTCTCCCATTAAAACAGCCTGTTCCCCCGCTACGTTTGATTTGCATCCATAAAAAGCCACTTGCCCGTTTACAATTGGCCGTGCTCCGGTATACGGAGAACAAAAAGTTCCGTCCCTCAACATCAAAAACCATGCCCAATTATCCTGCAAATTTTTAGGCGTAGTCGGAGCCGGCAAGGGGTTGGCTATTTTAATTAAAAAATCGCCTCCGTCCCGCAACGGGTTCATTTTGCAATATACAATATCGCTTAATGTGGTAGAAAAACAAGGGTCATAAATAACTTTACCCACCGCGCATTTGAAAGCATCTGCGCGGTAGGGTTCTGCCAGCGAGCTTATCGGGCAATCTCCTTCTTTAATTTCCGAAGGCAAAATGGCCGGCGAAACAAAATTTATGACCTCTGTTGAAAAAGTTTCTACTTTTACCGGAGCTTCCGGGGCCGACGTTATATTTTTAACCGACGTATTTTCAGTAACGTTGGTAGAGAGGTTCACGACTGGATACGAATTAGTTATGAAATAATAATAAAAAAATGCGAGGACAACAATAATTATTATTGCAAAAGCAGTAACAACAATCGTTGAAATTGAAGTATTTCCCTTTTTTTCTTCCTCCATAGAATTTATTATAACATAATTAAAACAAAAAAGAGGCGGGAGCCTCTTTTTTATTCCTCTACTATGCAACGGGCTTCATTTTTTTCTTTTACTTCCAGAAATCCGGATTTTATTGGAAAAAAATGTTCTTCTTGCCCTGAGGACATTCGGCTGAGCTCAGTCGAAGCCCCCGCCGAAGGGTTGTCCGCCACTATTTTTATTACCCCAGCCGACAAAACAGTAATCAATGTTTCGTGGTTGTCTAAAACAGTAATTTCGCCCATAACTGTTTTACAATTCAAAAGCCGGGCTTCGCCCTGAAATAATATTTTTTTAAGTGAGTATACAGATAATTTCATATGTTCAAGCTATGGAACATAATTGACTAATTTTTATAACATGATAATATCATTGTAGTCTGAACCTTCAACCCGAACCCGAGGAAAAACCATGAAGATGACTCTTTTTATCTCGCCGTCTGATAATCCTCGCGTACGACTAGCGCACTATGTCGTCTCAGACGACGACAAGACCGATAAAGACATTATCGAGTTTCTTGTTCACCACCATAGAATCGACCGCGCGAGGCTTACCAATGGCGGCGTTCACCAGTGGCCTGGCGAACTCGTTGATCCCTACATATCGGCTACAATAAGGTACTTCAAATGAAAGAAGTGCATCCGTCCTTCGATCCGGGTCAAAATAGCCCGGATTTTTTGTTGTAAAAAATCTATTTTATTTCGTCTATTCCGCCTTTCAAGTAGAAATTTTCTTCTGGGATGTCGTCATGCTTGCCTTCCAAAATTTCTTCAAAACTTTTGATTGTGTCTTCAAGTTTTACGAACTTTCCTGACCTTCCGGTAAAGTTTTCTGCCACGAAAAACGGCTGACTCAAAAATCTTTGAATTTTTCTTGCTCGGCTTACAATTTTTTTGTCATCTTCAGATAGTTCTTCAATTCCCAAAATTGCAATAATATCTTGCAGTTGAGGTTGACGCCAATGGGTCAACTGCAGGATAAATTCCAATTTCTGTTAACGCGCGCGACAAAACAATTGTAGAGTCCAAGTGCGAAAATGTCGTTGCAGGAGCCGGATCCGTAATGTCGTCGGCCGGCACGTAAATTGCCTGCACCGATGTAATTGATCCGTTTTTTGTTGAAGTAATTCTTTCTTGCAATTCTGCCATTTCTTGAGCCAGTGTTGGCTGGTAACCCACGGCAGAAGGCATTCTGCCCAGCAGAGTTGAAACCTCAGAACCCGCTTGTGAAAATCTGAAAATATTATCTATAAAAAGCAAAACGTTTTTCTTTTCTTCATCTCTGAAATATTCTGCCATTGTCAAAGCAGATAAAGCAACTCGCGCTCTGGCTCCCGGAACTTCATTCATTTGGCCAAACACCAAAGCGGTTTTATTTATAACTCCAGACTCATTCATTTCTCTGTATAAATCATTTCCCTCTCTTGTTCTTTCACCAACCCCGGCAAAAACCGAAACTCCACCGGACTCTTCGGCTGTGTTTCTAATTAGTTCCTGCAAGAAAACTGTCTTGCCAACTCCAGCCCCTCCAAATAAACCAATTTTTCCTCCTTTAATAAACGGGGCAATTAAATCAACAACTTTAATTCCTGTTTCAAAAATTTCGGTTTTAGTTGCTTGTTCTGTAAAAACAGGCGAAAGCCTGTGAATTGGCCAACGTTTTTCGAATTTTGTTCGCCCTGAGGAGCCTTTTGGCGACGAAGGGTTTTCTTTTTCTCCAATAATATTTCCACAAACATCAAACAATTTTCCTAAAACTTCCGGCCCAACCGGAACTGAAATCTGCCCCCCTGTATCTTCAACTTCCAGACCTCTTTTTAAACCGTCTGTTGAGTGCATAGAAATTGCCCTAACTTTTGTCGGGTCTAAGTGTTTTACAACCTCTAAAATAATCTCCCCATCCGTGGAGGACGGGCCTCTACGGACTTTCAACGCATTAAAAAGCGCTGGGAGTTTTGAATCTTCTGGAAACTCCACATCAACCACCGGCCCTATAATTTGTAAAATTTTTCCTTTTTGCATAATTTTATAATTTTTAATTTTTGTTGAAAAATGATGAATATTGTATCGCCCTGAGTAATGGATAACTTTCTGGTATAGCATCTTGCGCTGGATTTTTTTCTTTTAGTTCTTCTGTAATTTCTCTGATAAAATCTGGGATAATTTTTATTTCTACGTTTAGTCCAAGATTTAATTCGTTTTTTGTTTTATGAAAACCAACAATCGCTACTGTTTTTACGTTTTCGAAAGAAAACGAGAAAATTTTATTATAATTTTCTTTTGCTGTATAAAATTTCTTTTGAAATTTTGGTTCGATTTTCTTTTTTTCAACCGTTTCAGTTGAACACTCAATATGTGTTAGCTCTTTTGTTTTTGGATTATAGGCAACAACATCCATTTCTCCACTATGTCCGCCCTTGCCTTTAGCATTTTTCCCATACTTAATATTGGTTCTAACAAAATATCCTTTGTACTGATACCATTCGGCAGTCAATTGTTCTAAAAAATTCATATTTTTATTTAATAATTTTAAAGAATAATTTTATTAACAGGCTGGGTTCTTGACATGGCACAATAAGGGTGTATACTTAACTTACAAATGGCTTCGGCCCGACTCTGTCGCAAGACAGAGGAAAAAATAAATGACATAGAAAACTCAAGGTAAAAGTTCCTTGAGCTTTTTCTTTAATTTTTCAAAATCATCATCTTTCATAATTCCCATCTGCCTTGCCAATCTTTTTGCGTCAATCAATTTAATTTGCGAAAGAACAACCAAGCTCATTATACCTTTAACAAAAGAAAAACTATAATAATACCTATTATCCTTTCTTTTTTCAGATTTTGTAAGCGGAATACCCCAGAATATCTCATTATTGAATTTTCTGACAATTAGAACAGGCCTTAAATAATCTTCTTTGTTGCCGTCCTGCTCAAATCCGACATTTGCTCCAACATAACAAAACCAAATATCTCTTTCGTGAAAAAACGCTCGCTTTTCCACATTATTAATATCCGTTTTTATTTTGTGCCACTTTGTGTAATCTTTTTTCATTTTTTAATTTAATGCTTCTGCTCCGGCGGAAATTTCCGCAATCTCTGTTGTTATTTTAGACTGACGCGATTTATTATATTGCAAATTCAATTTTTCTCCCAAGTCGCTTGCATTGTCTGAAGCTGTTTTCATCGCCATTCTTCTCGCGCTGTGTTCAGAAGCATTTGCCTCTAAAATTAAATGATACATCTGCATAAAAAATAAATGCTGGGCTATTTTTTCTAAAACCTTTTCCGGAGCTGGTTCTATTGTATATTCTTTTAATTTTACTTTATCTGGTATAAAACTTATATTCTGTTCTTTTATTAAATCGGCGAACTTTCCGCGCTCTGGAATAATTTGTTTTATTGTGTCTGCCACGTGGTCAAAATCAATTGGTAAAATTCTTCTTACATGAGGCTCTTGTTTTAACGCGCTTCTAAAATGAGTTGAAATAACAATTACCCTGTCCCATTTTGCTTGCCCTGAGCCCGTCGAAGGGTTTCCTAAATATCCGTCAATTATAAAGTCAGTTATCGGCTTTACTTGTTCTGGAGTTACATAATCTCCCACCTGCACAAACTTCTTCAAAACTTTCCCGCTCAGTCCTGTAGTCCGAACCACGGGACTAAATTTTTTAGACAAATAATCATACGCTTTTTGGCCGATGGCCAAATACAAATGTTCCTCTTTTTTCCATTCTTCTCTTTCTTCTTTTATGTGCGTTTCAAATTTTTTAAAAACCGAACTGTTAAACGCACCTGCCAAACCTTTGTCTGAAGCCACCAACACAAACAAAACCCGCAGTCCTAAGCCCGTCGAAGGATTTTTTTCCCTTACCTCAAACAGTGGAATTTTCCATTTATCAAGATTTTCCAAAACAGAAACATTTGCCAGTAACTCCAAAGCGGCAAAACTGTATGGCCTTGAGTCCAACGCAACCTGCTGACTCTTTCTCATTTTTGTAGCCGAAACCAGCTCCATCGCTTTGGTTATTTGATTGATATTATTGACTGATTTCAGTCTTTTTTTAATGTTTTGCGGTGATTCCATTTCAATTATCAAATTTTAAAAACTTTTCTATTTCTTCTGTCCTTAACAATATAACATTATTGGTTGACTTAGATAATCCGAATGACTGTCCTTTGGAAATGCCGACATAACAAACTTCTTTGCCAAAAGCCCTGACTTCTTCAACCGCCGGCACCAAATCTGTATCTGAGCTAATTAAGTAAGCTGTGTCATATTTATTTTCTCTGGCAAATCTTATCATTTCCACTGCCAATCTCACATCAACGCCTTTTTCGTGATAAGTTTTATCGGGATGTTTAATCAATTGACCTAAAACTACAACAATATTCTGACTTTGTAATTTTCTAAATAATTTTTGCTGGTTTGCATACATTATTTCACTTTTTTCATTATTATTTTCTCTTCTTATCGCTCCTAAATAATATCTGATTTCCACAAATTTATTTTCTCCAACAAGCCATTTGCAAAAATCTTTAAATCGAAAGTCAAGCAAGCTGTATCTTTTGCCAAGTTTTTGCGACATTTCTTTTAATTTAAAGTAGAAATTACCACCGTCAATAAATACAATTGCTTTCTTGACTTTATTTTCCATAAAAAAACTGCCGTCGTCCGAATAAACGGAGGAAAGCAGTGTGATTAAACATCTTTAGTATAGCAAATCCAGCCCCTATGTCAATAGTTTGTATTTTATTGATGTTATTAACGGATTTTAACCGTTTTTTTATATTCTGCGATAATTCCATGTAACTATTGACAAATACTCTTAACGGATATATAATTAAATATTAGGATAAAAACAACGCTTTTTGACAACCTCGTAGGCAGCTATGCCTTAAGATAGCAAGGAGAAAACCGTGAAAAATTTCTTTCGGTTAGTCCTTATTGTGGCGGTGATGATCGTACCCCTCGTTGTGGTATCTTTCATCAGCGAGAAAATCTCTCCCACATCGCCAGAGGCGAAAGCCAAGGCACATGCTCGGTACATGGCGACGGGACGCTACTAGTCCCACAAACCTGTCAATCCGAGTTATCTAACCATGCCCCCAAGTAGCTCATAGCGAACAGGGGTATATTTTTTTTACTTCTGGCTTTTTATAAATGAGTTGATCACTTCTTTTACCCTTCGGCACGGCTCAGGGCAGGTCTCCCCTTCTTAATTTATACTTTCGATGAATGACTGAATTACGCTCTTTATTTCTTTTTCTGTCTCTTCTGAAATGGCTTTTTCTGATTTTATTTTTTCAACTAAATCTTTGTGTAAATTTTCAAAATACTCCAAATATTTTTTTTCAATTTCTTGCATTTGGGAAGGCTCAAATTTTGAGAAATAATCATTCAGCGCGGCATACAAAACCAAAACCTGTTTTTCAAAAGAAATTGGAGCTAAGTCGCTCTGCTTTAAAATTTCTGTAATAATTCTCCCTTTGTTAATTCTGTCTTTGGTTTGCTGGTCAACATCGCTGGCAAATTGAACGAATGTCTGCAATTCGCGAAACTGCGCCAATTCCAGTCTTAATTTTCCGGCAACTTTTTTCATTGCCTTAGTTTGTGCCGAACTTCCCACACGAGAAACCGACAACCCAACATTAACCGCCGGCCTTATTCCCTGGTAAAACAAATCGCTTTCCAAATAAATCTGGCCGTCGGTGATTGAAATTACATTTGTTGGAATATATGCAGTAACATCGCCCAATTGTGTTTCAATAATTGGCAAAGCGGTAAGCGAACCTCCGCCTTCTTGCCCTGAGGACATTCGGCTAAGCTCAGTCGAAGCCCCCGCCGAAGGGTTTCTTTTTAATTTTGCGGCTCTTTCAAGCAATCTTGAATGCAAATAAAACACGTCTCCTGGATACGCTTCTCTTCCCGGCGGTCTACGTAATAATAAAGAAATTTGCCTATATGACCACGCGTGTTTTGAGAGGTCGTCATAAATTACAACCGCGTCTTTTCCTTTGTCGCGAAAATATTCTCCAATGGCGCAACCGGCAAACGGAGCCAAATACCAAAACGCAGCCGGGCTTGAAGCGGAAGCTGAAACAACAATGGTATATTCCATAGCGCCGGCATTTTTTAAAGTTTCAACAATTTTGGCAACCTTAGATTCTTTTTGGCCAATTGCAACATAAATGCAAACGGGCGGATTTTTTGGATTGTCTTGCAACTGGTTTATAATTATGTCTAAAACAATTGCTGTTTTTCCTGTCTGTCTGTCTCCAATTATTAATTCTCTTTGGCCTCTGCCAATTGGAATCATAGAATCTATTGCCTTAATTCCTGTGTGCAAAGGCGAATTTACAGATTCTCTGGCTAAAACATTTGGCGCGTCATTTTCCAAAAAATTAAATTGCGGTTTGTCTTTTTCTGCAAATATTGGGCCCTTGCCGTCTATTGGGTTTCCCAATGGGTCAACGACCCTGCCTAACAACTGTTCGCCAACAGCAATAGAAAGCAATTGTTTTGTTCTTTTAACAGTATCGCCGGATTTTATAAAATTTGCATCGCCCAAAACCAAAGCTCCAACAGAATCTTCTTCCAAATTCAGCGCAACAGCGCGAATTTGTCCTGAGCGAGCGGAGTGAGCCGAAGGATTACTTGTTTCCACAGTTAAAACCTCTTGCGACTGCGCGTTAGAAAGCCCGGATATTTTTAATATGCCGTCGCCAACTTCAATTACTTTTCCAATTTCTTCCCATTCTGGCTTGTCTTTGTAACCTTCTATGGCTTGTTTTATTTTGTCTATAATTTCTTGACTCATGTGTTTTTGTCATTGCGAGACGCGAGCGTTAGCGAGCAACGAAGCAATCTAATGGTTTTATGTGCTAACTCTAGATTGCCGCGTCGCCTGCGGGATCCTCGCAATGACGGGTTATTGTTTAAAATATTTTTTGCAATTTGCTTTTCAGCGAAGCGTCAAATTGCTTTTCTCCATTTATTATTATTTTTATCCCGGCCAATAAATCTTTATTTATTTTTTCCTCAACAATGTCTCCCTTTTGCAAAATGGAATTTACCAATTCTTTTTGTTTTGCTTTTATTTTTCTGGCAGACTCTATGGTTAATTGCCTTCTTCCCGTTTTTTTAATAAATAATTTTTTAGCCAAAAAAACAATCTGGAATGCTTTACCCATATCTCCGTTTTTTTCCAGAAACTTCAAAAAATTATCTAAAATTTTATTTTCGTCGGCATCTTCTTCTAAAATTGCCGAAGACAGAGCTTTTGCGTATAATTTTGCCTTATATTTCATTGCTTTGCTTCTTTTACCTGCGAAACTGCTTTTTTAATTAACGCTTCGTCTATCTGGTCTGGATTTAACTCCACTGTTTTGATAATTGTTTTTCTAACCAAGTCCGCGGCTTCTTTTAACACGGCTGTTTTTGCTTCTTCCTGCTGTTTTTTATGGCTTATCTCAATTTGCGCCATTAACTCTTTCTGATGGTCTTCCGCTTTTTTCTGCAAATTACCAGCCAAAACCTTAGCTTCTGCTTCTGTATTTTTGATAATGCCAATCGATTCCTGCTGCGCTTGATTTATTTTTTCTTTGGCAATATTATCAACTTCCTTTAACCTTGTATCGGCCTCTGCCGCCTTTTCTAGGCCTTCTTTTATTTTTTTACTCCGTTTTTCTATCACCTGTATTAAGGGCTTGTAAACAAAAACCCTTAATACAATTAAAAGTATAAAAAAATTGATTGCCTGGCTCAAAAAAAGCTTCCAGTTCAGTCCTAATTGTCCTATTAATCCTGCTTCTTCCATTTTTTATGCAACGAATTTTACAATCAACGAAACGACTAATGCATAAATGGCAATAGCTTCGGCAAACGCAATTGCCAAAATTGCCATTGTCTGCACCTTTGATGCGGCTTCTGGATTTCTGCCAATTGCTTTCAAGGCTGTTGAACCTATCCAGCCAATTGAAATGGCGGGGAATATTGTTCCCAAAGCAATGGCTCCAACTACGGCTAACGTGCGAATTGATTCTGCATCCATTTGTTTGAAATTACCAATTTTCAATTATCAATTTTCAATGAATGTTTCAATAAAACATTGCGTCATTTATTGGAAATTGTAAATTGTAAATTGTAAATTATTTTTTATTATTAGTGTTCGTGGCTTGTTGTATGTAATGCTATAGATACTAATGTTATCATTGCGAATATAAATGCCTGAATCATGCCGACAAAAATTTCTAGAAACATAAATGGCAATGGAATAAAATAAGGGGCTAAAAAGAAAATAATCGTCAAAAGCACCTCTCCCGCAAATACGTTTCCAAATAACCGAAAGGTCAAGGAAATAATTTTGGCAATTTCAGAAATTAATTCCAAAATTCCTATAAAAAAGTTAATCGGGTTTGAAAAATTAAAAAACTTGCCAAGGTGTTTGAAAACTCCCACCGATGCCATGCCGATGATATTTGTCATTAAAACAGAAATAACCGCGAAAGCCAGTGTAAAGTTTAAATCAGCGGCAGGAGAACGGAAAAGAGGCACTTCTGCCCCGTTGTTTTCCATCCATAACGACCCGACTCCCGGGAAAATTCCCAAAAGATTTGAGACCAATATAAAAATAAAAATTGTTGCAACCAACGGAAAATATTTTTTCGCTTTTTCTACACTGCCCAAGGTTGATTCCATTAAACTTAAAAGGCTTTCTACTCCCATTTCAGCAACAGCTTGAAGTTTGCCGGGGATAATGCTTACCCTTCTGCTTATAACAAAAGACAGGGTAATTAAAATAATTGAAACCACAAAAGTCAAAAGCAGGCCGTTGGTGACATTATATCCTCCTATCGTAAATAATTGTTGCGCTTTTAATGAAATTTCCTCCATTTTTTTAAAAAGTTAAATTCAAGTTTTTATTATAGTCCTATTTTTCAAAAAAGGCAATGGCGCCAAAATTTCCAAAACAAAACACCTCAACTTTTAAGGTGAAGTGTTTTGATTTCTGTGAAAAGACCACAGGCGCCCTTGTTGTTCACGGTATAGGATTAAGTCCCTCCGCGAGCAACACTATATATAGGTTATACATTTTTTACAGGAATTCTCCTCAACTCTTTATTAATAATACCATAATCTGGGATTGTTTGTTTTACTAATGCCCAAAATCTTTTTGAATGATTTAATTCTCCTAAATGGCATAACTCGTGCACAATCAAATAATCAGCTAATTTAGGCTTTAAAAAAATAATTTTATAATTAAAATTAAGATTTTTCTTTGAAGAACAACTTCCCCACCTCGTGCTGGTATTTTTTATGGCGATTCTGTTTATTTTAAAATTATAAAAACTGTTAAAATATTTTATTCTGTTATCAGCAAAATTTATTGCCAACTCTTTATAACTGTTACAAAACCGCTTCCGTCTTTTCATATTCATATCTTACAACAATAACCTCTTAAAATAATTTTTAATGAAAAACCCTGTGGGAAAATGGAGAAAATGGAAAATGGGTCAGCCTTGCTCCGTAGAAAACATCTCAAATATGGTATAATGGAAGTATGAATACATCAAAATATCCTAATGCAGTGGCGCGTGCTGCTTACGAAAGCGCGAAACGTTCCCTGCCAGCTTACCATCACATCAAGAGTCCCCATAAGTTCACACAACACCAACT
>Ga0075913_103_pt1 | contig 28898 bp, 34 predicted proteins | sample RifGroA2_FD_68332 | JGI IMG/M metagenome (GOLD analysis project Ga0075913, IMG submission 68332) | Parcubacteria bacterium GW2011_GWA2_37_10 | reverse complement strand
TTTCTTCTTGGTTATGGCCAGAACTCAACAATGCTTGAATTCTATCTCGGTCAGGTTGCTTTAAGTGGCGGAAACTCCGCTTCTTTTTACGTTTTTTCTAGTTTTCTTTTTTCATACAACTTCATTTTACAGAAGTTGCATTTCAAATGACAATTTTCATATGGCTCTACAAAACGAGTCAAAGTCGGGTGCTAAACAAACGGGATTCCTTGAAAGAGGAGTCCTTTTTGTTTATAATTAGGTCGTGGACTCGGGCTCGTGGCGTATAGAGTAACATGTCGGCGTTAGCACCCGACGAAACGAGTGCAAGTCTCGTCGAGTCCACACCAAATAATCTGTCATAAATTGATGGATTTTTTGTTCGCATTATGGTTTTTTTGCATATTGCTTTTTTATTTCCAACCCTGGTCGACGACTCGCCATGTGACTTGTTCTTGTGGGATTTGAATCGGGCCTTGAGGCGTTTGTTGAACCATATTAACTTGCTGACGTTTATAATCTATTGAAAGCGCAAAATGATTGGAAAGTTCAACACTTTCAATGTTGGCAATTTTGTAGTCCTTTTTATTCTGGCTCACATTTAACCCAAGTTCGTTTTCTGGGCTCCATACACCAATTCCGAGCCCCATTTCTTGTTGATATGCTTCGTAAAGTTCCGTCATTGCTTTTGTTAAAGCTTCGTCGGCGCTAACAACATTTTTCAAACCCAAATCCTCTTTTGCCTCTTTTCTGCCAATAAAATACTGGTGCGAATAAAGCTTTTCCGTAAAATAATCAACAATTTTATCAGTCTCGTCTTCTTTCATCGGCGTTTTGTGGCTTTTCAATAATCGTTTTGCAAGTATGCGAATTAAGTTATGCGTGCGGTTAATGTTTCCAAGCGCCAAAGGATGTATTTGCGGATTTGATTCTACAAATTTATTGAAAATTTTTGCCAATTCTTCGTCATTTTTAATTCCAAATTTATTTTTTGCCAAATCAAAATATGCCATAACATCTTCCACTGAAATTGGAATTTTATTTTGCGGATTTGTTGGGTCAGCAGGATTAAAAACATTGGCAGTTGACGGGTCAATGGGCGAAATCTCGGACAAGTCGCTCATTACAATTTCATCGGCTCCCAAAGAAATCATTGTGGCCGCAGAGTGGGCTTTGTATGGAATAATAACAGAAAATTTATCGCAGTATTCTCTAATCATTGAAACCAATCTCCATGGCACCATCGTATCTCCCCCACTGCTATATAAAAATAAATCAATGTTTTCTACTTTCCCAATTTTTTGTAATTGTTTGCTGATAATCGGCACAACATCCATTGCAATCCTCGCATTAACCGGCCCCTGCCTGTCACTGGTTATATAAGTAATAACCTTTGACTTTCTTTGCTCTTCAATTTTTTTTATTAATTCTTTTTTCTCCATAAAATATTTTATTTACTAATTTTTCCCAAATTTGATAGTGGTAGCGTTTTTGTCGATCGACAAATTTCTTACCACTTTGTAATTTTTATACTTCGCCTGCGGGTTCAGCATAAGTGTTCATTTCGTTACCCTTACCTTGGCTGGGCGGATTACTTTGCCGTGCATGGTGTAGCCGCGCTGAACCTCCTTAGCCACCGTGCCAGGATTGTTGTATGTCGGAGATACAACAATTTCTTCTACGGCTTCCATTGTGTTGGGGTCAAATTTTTCGCCAATGGTTTTTATTGCCTCAATCCCCTCTTTTGAAAGAAAGTCGTAGAGTTGCTTTTTAATTTGCGTAAATCCGTCTTTAAATTCATTATTTTCAGGAATATGTTTCTCTGCCAAATAAAAGTTATCTAAAATTGGAATTATTTTTAAAATTAATTCTTCGTTGGCATATTTTACCAATTGGCTAATTCTTTCCATTTCATCTTTTTTATAATTCAAAAAATCAGCGCGCTCTCTCTTCCAGCCGTTTAAATATTCTTCGCACTTTGTTTTCAATTCGTCCAAATCTTTTTGGACGAATTGCCCTGAGCCCGCCGAAGGGTTTTCATTTATATTTTTATTTTCTTCGTCCATATGCTTATATTTTATCTGGGAAATTAGAACAAATATAATCTGCCCCCATTTTTTTTGCTTTTTTAATATCTTCAACTGTATTCGGAGTCCAAAAAACATAAACCTTAAATCCTTCTTCGCGCGCTTTATCAACAAATTTTTTAGTTAATTTCTCCATCGGCACATTCAGTGAATAGGCATGAATTTCTCTTGCAAACCTAAAAAAACTTTCGGGCGCATTTATGGTCAAAACTCCTATTTTTATTTTTTGATTTAATTCTTTTATTTTTTTTAATTCATCGTAAAGAAACGACGAGACAAGGAAATCATCATATTCCCATTTTTTATTTTTAACATATTCCTCAACTAAATCTGATACAAGTTTTGCAGTATTTCTCCCCTTTAACTCAACGTTTACCTTTGCTTTCCTATCAATTAAATCCAAAACCTCATTCAGAGTTGGAATTTTTTCTCCTTGCCCCATATTCAACTCCTTTAACTCTGGCAAAGTTTTTTCTGAAATAAAATTTCTGCCGTTTTGGGTGCCGTCAACAAAATATTCGTGTCTTACTACCAGTTCCCCGCTCTTGCATAAATGAACATCTAACTCTATCATATCAACCCCTAACTCCAGCGCTTTTTTAAACGAAGGCAAGGTGTTTTCCGGTTCATAGCCTGCGGCTCCTCTGTGTCCTACTTTTATTGCCATATTTCCAATTTTTTTATTAATTCGTTTATAATGCTTATATTTTTATCGTGAGCGGTTTTTGACGGGCCCAGTATTTCCAGTATCTCCAAAAGATTATCTCTTTTTTGAATTCTGGTGTAACTTAATGTCATTGAAACTTCTGATAGGGATTTCATCAGCTCCTCTGCCAGTTGCATTTCTTCTTCAATCTTTTTCCTGACACTTGTTGCTTCCTGAAAAATAAAATTTGAGAACACATCTTCTTCTTCCGATTCTATTTTATCAGAAAAATATCTGTAAGCTTTTTTTGTTGGAACTCTTCCAGCCGACGTATGCGGCTGTTCAATAAACCCTTGTTTAGTTAATTCCTGAAAATCGTTTCTTATTGTTGCCGCGCTTACATTTAAATCAGAAACCTTTTTTAAACCCATTGAGCTCACAGGTTCGGCTGTGGTTATATATTCCTTTATTAAAAAATCTAAAAGTTTTTCTTGCCTTTCTGTTAGCATATTCACATCTTATAAAATTATCAGTCCGTTGTCAAGAGTGATAAAAATATAAAAAAAGTCCCAAGGGGGACTTGAGGCTGATGCATTTACCAGCCCATGCTTTTTGCGGGTGCGCTACTGAGCGTTTTTTGATGTCATACGGGTTAACAGCTCGTTTTTCAGCTTGCTGTATTCTCCCCAGAGCCGGCTGCCTATTGCAGATCTCTCAGAAATATCAAAACCTGCTTTAGCAACCTCCCTTGCCAAGGCCAGCATTCTGCGAATCATCACTAGGTCAGAATTTTCAAAACGATGCCCCGATACCGCCTCCATTCTTTCAAAAATTTCAATGGCATAGTCAATGAAGCTCGCCCCTGGGTCATCAGCAGAGCATGCCAATCCGTCAATCAATACTTCATTAGTCAAGTCTTTTAAACCGTTCATCTTCGCGCCTCCATTGTGACAAAATTTCCACATTTTCAACGAGCCGAAAAACGCAATCACGCTTATTATTATATTATTCTTTTTTCATAAAAAATCAACAATAAATAAAAAGCCCCGTTAGACAGAGCTTTTTCAGACAACAATGCTAAAATTATTTTAATTATTCATGCTCATGCGCCTCGTGCTCACCGTGGCCGCAACAGTGGCTGTGCATTTTTGCGTGTATTTTGTCATGCATTTTTCCCTGCCAATTACCCCATCCGCACATTGGGCATTTGCCTTTTTTCATCATCATTCTAAAACCTATTGCAAGAAAAAAAATTGCCCAAAAAAATCCCCAAAAACTTCCGCTCATCAAACCCAATGCGTTAAGCAATAATGCCAATCCTATTGCTATAAAAACAATTGCAAAAAACATAAAATTTATATTTAATTATATTAAATTATTGTACAACTTTACTTTTTTATACTTAACATATCAACCTCAAATATTAATGTTGCGTTTGGAGGAATTACTCCGCCTGCTCCCGCTGAACCATAGCCTAATTCCGGCGGAATTGTTAATTTCCTTTTTTCACCAGCCCGCATTCCCAAAACTCCCAGCTCCCAACCTTTTATAACTCTGTTTTCGCCTAATGTAAAAGGAAAGGGCGTTTCTCTGTCTATGCTTGAGTCAAACTTTATTCCGTTTTCCAACGCGCCCACATAGTTTACCGTAACCGTATCGCCTGTTTTCGCTTGAGCTCCTGTTCCCTGTTTTAGTATTTCAACCTTCATACCTTGAATCATCTCGTAATTGTTAGAGGGCGAATTATTCTGCAAAAGGAAATAAACTCCCGCAACTACAATTATTAATATTATTATAACTCCTGTTATTAAAACCTTTTTGTCCATTTTTTTTATTTTTTATTTTAATTTTATTTTACACTATATACATTTCTTGTCCATATCCCCCAATTCCAATATATTCCGCTTCTCCTCTTAAAATCTTTTCAAAAGGACGGCAGGCAAAACATCCTCCAACTCCTTTTGGGCAATTAAATTCTTTTTGTTCTCTTGCATTTTTTATTTCTCTGGCAATGCAAAGCACGTCATTAAAAGCTTCTTTATAGTCCGGCAATTTAACTGAAACGGGCTCAATATCGCGGTCTAAATACCAATACGCTACTCCGGAAACTTTTCTTTTTTGTAAATTATTTAAAAGCAGAAGATAAATTGGAAGTTGCAACGAACCGTCTTTTTCCTCATTTTTACCGGTCTTAAAATCAATCACCCGAATACTGTCGTCAGATTCAATATATTCTAACCAATCAATCTTTCCGTTTAAAATAATATTTTCTTCCGCAGACAGAAAAAAATTTGGCGGCATTCCATTGCGCGTTGGCGGGAGTTTCACTGTTTTTCGCGCAAGTAAGCCCGGATTATTAGCAACCCTTATAATCATATTCCTTCCACGTTCTTTTGACTCCTTTTCTTCTTGTTCTGTTTTAAAACCGCCTTGTTTTCCCGAGACTTTTTCCCATTCATTTTCAAAACTTTCCACCAATGACTTTTTAAATCTTTCTTCGGCTTTATATTTTGATAATCCTTCCAATGTTTCGTGCACCGCTATTCCTAAGGAGAGGCTGGGGCTGGCAATATTTATTTTTCTGCCTTTTTCGTTTTTATAAACATTGCGTAAAAAATAAAGCCGCGGGCATTTTAGAAAGTCGGCAATTGACGAATGCGAAACCCAAACCGAATTATATTTATTTATACTGACCCCCGGAGAAGTATCTTGCGCCATAAATTTTAAAATTTAACGTAGCAATATGGTGTGCACAACGTAAATATTTTTTGTTGGGTCCATATTTTATATCTTAACGGTAAAATTCTTATTTTTCAATGCTTTTTATTGAAATTTTTTATTAACTTGATATGATAAATTATGGCTGATAAATTATCTAAAAATGAAATATGGGCAAATAAACTGTTAGAGCCGTCCGGAATTAAAATAAACGGAGATAATCCCTGGGACATAAAAATTATTAATCCTAATTTTTATAACAGAGTTAAGGCAGAAGGTTCGCTTGGCTTGGGAGAATCTTATATGCAGGCGTGGTGGGAGTGCGAGAGCCTTGACCAATTATTTTATAAACTATTCATGGCAAAAATTCCTGAAAAAATCGGCCTCTCCTTACCGCTGATTTTTAACGTGATTTCGGCAAAAATTTTCAACCTGCAGGCAAAAAACCGCGCTTTCCAAATTGGTAAAAAACATTACGATTTAGATAATAAATTGTTTTCTGCAATGCTTGGCAAAACAATGGCATACAGTTGCGGATATTGGAGAAATACCCCTTCAACGCGGCTCAGGGCAGGCAGTAATTTAGACTCGGCGCAAAATGCAAAATTTGATTTAATTTGCAGAAAACTAAACTTAAAACAAGGCCAGAAAATTTTAGATATTGGTTGCGGGTGGGGCGGTTTTCTAAAATTCGCGGCAGAAAATTACAAGGTTTCCGGACTGGGCGCAACCGTATCAAAAGAACAGGCAGATTTCGCAAAAAAGTTATGCCGAGGTTTGACGGTAGAAATTAAACTGCAAGATTACAGAGAGTCACATGGAAAATTTGACCACATCGTTTCAGTGGGAATGTTTGAACACGTCGGCTCAAAAAATTATAAAATATTTTTTAAAACGGTAAAAAATTGCTTGAAAGACGACGGGCTATTTTTACTTCACACAATAGGTCTGACGACAGGATACAGCAATGACCCATGGATAAATAAATATATTTTTCCGAACGGCGAACTTCCCTTTTTAAAACAAATTGCGTCCGGGACAGAAAAATTATTTATTATTGAAGATTTGCATAATTTTGGCGCCGACTATGACAAAACCTTAATGGCGTGGCATAAAAATTTCACAAGGAACTGGGAAAAACTTAAAAAAAACTATGACGAAAAATTTTTCAGAATGTGGAGTTATTACCTGCTATCCTGCGCCGGAAATTTTAGGTCAAGGCAAACTCCATTATGGCAAATTGTTTTATCTCAGAACGGAATTCCAGGCGGATATAAATCAGTAAGATAAATGCGGTTTTTTTATACTTACCGTTGGGCAAAATCACAGATGTCTTTAAAATCACAATATTGGCATTGCCAGCCAGGAGTCGGTTCAAACTCGCTGTTTTTTATTTTCTCAATTTCCTCAATTATTTTTTCCTTTAGCGCCTGAATTTCTTTTTCTGTGCCTAAAAATGATGCTTTTTTACCGTCTTCTAAATAATAATAGGTTAACTCTTTTGGTTTTATTTTAAAAACCTCTTCTGCCGCTATTTGGTAAATTAAAAGTTGTTCTTTATTTTCAAAATCCAGTTTATCTTTTGATTGCCCTGTTTTGTAATCGACAATGGAACATTGTCGCCCTGAAGAGCCCGCAGGCGACGAAGGGCTACCTTTTACCACATCTATGCGGTCTATCACGCCGAATAATGTATAGCCGCCGATTTTTAAATTAAAAGGAAGTTCAAGCGCCGGCGAATCGCCTATTTTCAAAATTTTAGGCGGATTTGCGGCAAACTGCTTATGGAATTTTTTTATTATTTTTTTACCAAGCTTGTAATACTGCTCCTTGTTCGACTTGTCGGGATACCATTCGTCAATCCAATTTTTCTCGTAAAGCTTCGTCAACTCCTTAAAACTAAGAACCTCGGCATTTTCAAGGGTGTTTTTTACGAACAATGTTTCCTGTTTTGTATTTTTATTTTCGTTTACGTTTTTTAAAAATTCATACAACGTATTGTGCATTGTTTTTCCAAAAGAGAAAACTGATTTGCCTTTGACCGGAACTTTCAGAATAAAGCCGAATTTATATTGCAGGGGGCACTTTTCAAAGGCGGCTAATTGCGAAAAAGAAAAGTGTTCAGGTAAAAAATCCGGCTTTACCTTTTTTTTAAACTCCGGCGCTTTAATTTTTTCTGCAAGTATTCCGCTTTGGTTTTTAGGTACAAGAGCATGTGATTTTTCATCTTTGTATCCCATTTCTGTTAAAAACCTGGAGAGCTTTTTTTCTCTCTGTCCGCCATAATCTTTCGCTGAAGTAAAATATAACTCTTTTTTTGCCCTTGTCATCGCAACATAACAAATCCGCCTTTCCTCCTGCAGGTGCGCGTCTCCTTTCGGCTTTATGTCTTTGATTAATTCCTCGGGAAGCTCAATCGGGTCTTTTCTTTCAATCGTGGGAAATCTTTTATCAACCATACTTACTAAAAAAACGTATTTAAATTCCAAGCCTTTTGCTCCGTGAATTGTCATTACTTTTATCATTTCGGGACCAAGATCCGGGTCAAATTGCAACTTCCCTTCTTCTCCGGATTCCAGCTCTAAACTGATTTCCTCCATAAAATTTTTCAACGTCGGTTCAAACGTTGCCTCTTCAAAATTTTTCACTTTTTTATAAAACTGGTTTAACAAATCAATTTTCTCTTCACTATTATTTTTTACAAGATATTTTAAATATCCCGAATCCCCTAAAAACGAAACCAAAATTTCCGCAACGCCTTTTTCCCTTGCCTGCAGGGTGTGTTTTTTAATCAAGCCTAAAATAAATGCAATCTGTTCCTGTGTCTTTGCCGATATTCCGCCAATCAACGGAAGCTCTTCTAACGCCTCAAAAAGAGATTTTGTTCTTTTGTGGCTGTACTGGGTTATTTTTGCGATATCTAAATCAGAAATTTCCATAAATGGCAGATTTAAAATTCTGTAAACAGCCGAACCTTCGTGGTAATTATCCAAAAGTTTAAAATATGAAATAACATCTAAAATTACCGGCTTTGAGTAAAGCCCCCTTGAAGCTAAAAACTGATACGGCAACCCCGCCCTTTCCAGCGCTTTAATAAATGGAATGGCAGAATCGTTTGCTCTTACTAAAATTACGAAATCGTTGTAATTTGCTTCTTTGTCCTTCTTTAAAATTTCTAAAACCTTTTTTATCACACTGCCAGCTTCCTCGTCTAAATTTTTAGCGCTAATGTGCTCTATAATCCCTGCCTCTGCGGGCAGTCCCTCGCCCAGATTTTCGGCTATTAATTTTTTGTCTATCTTGTTGATAAACTCTAATCGGTCGGGGTTGTTGGCTTTTATAAATTTATGCGACAAATCTAAAATGTTTTGGGTTGATCTGTAATTCTTGATTAAAGAAATTTGTTTAGCATCGGGAAAATCTTTCTGAAATTGCACGATATTTGAAAAAGAAGCTCCCCTCCATCGATAAATTGCCTGGTCGTCATCGGCGCAAACAGTCAAATTGTTTTTGGATTCCGCTAAAAGTTTAATAACCTCATATTGCGCCCAATTTGTGTCTTGAAATTCGTCAACTAAAATATATTTAAATTTTTCCCTATATTTTTCTAAAATTAATGGACGTTTTTTAAACAATTTCAAACAATAATTTATCAAATCGCCAAAATCCAGGGCATTGTTGTCTAAAAGTATTTTTTGATAAACGTGATATGCATTTGCAACTTCTTTTATTCTTTCTGTTTCTTCGTTTTCCGGAGCGTCGTCTCTTGTTTTTAATTTTTCCGCATATTCTAAATATTCTTTTGGATAAATTCCCTGGTCTTTGCAATGAGAAAAATGATAAATCAAAACCTGAATAAATTTTGCGGGATTTCCCAAAGCATTGTAATAGTCCAATTCAAATTTATCCAAATTTTGCCGCGCTAAAAGCCAGCCTGCGGTTTGGTCTAAAATTTTAAAATCTGGCGACAGGCCAATATCAAAAGCATAGTCTCTTAAAACTCTTTCGCAAAAAGCATGAAATGTTGAAATCCATAAATCAGCATATCCAATGTCCAGAAGCCTATCCACACGTTCTGCCATTTCAGCCGCCGCCTTTTCCGTAAAAGTTACAGCCAAAATTTCTTCTGGCTTTGCCAGTTCCTTCTCAATTAAATTTACAATCCTCTGCGTAATTACAGTCGTTTTTCCTGTTCCAGCTCCCGCCACAATAAGCATAGGTCCTTTGCCATGCAGAACCGCCTCTTTTTGCTCCTTATTTAATTTTGATGAATCTAAAGCCATTAATATATATTACCAGAAATTTATGTAAAAGAAAAAGAGCGACCCATGCCGCTCTCTGATGATTAATCGCCCGCCGGGTAGAGTTTAGGAAGCAGATCACAAATCAAAATAAACTCTCGCCCATTCCCGAAGTTCAGCAGGGGAAACGTCTGCCTCCTCGCAAATTGCATTTATAAGGTCATGCCTCAGTAATCCATTCCCAATGGCAACAAAAACATCCGGGCCAAGACGAGTCAGTAGCCGCTCGAAGGTTTCGCTGAAAGCAACCCTATTAGCAATTTCATCCAGCTCTTCCGCGCTCAACTTCTCTTCTTCTGCCGGAGGAAAAACAAAGGCTATCATGGGTTTTCTCCATAGCAAGGGTTTTAATAGCAACACATATCCGTGAAATAACACGCCAAAATTCAGGTGTCAATGAGCCCGTGTCTGAATTCAATCTGCAACTTTTATTGTTGTGCTTGTTCCGGGGCTTGGACTCGAACCAAAATACTGGCCTCCAAAGGGCCATGTCCTACCATTAGACGACCCCGGAATATACTGCCATAGTATCATTTCTTTACAGTTTTATCAATATTTCGTTATTTTTTTATTTTTTATTAAAACAACAAAAAGCCGCTGATTCATAGCGGCTTTTCAATCATGAATAATTTTATTTGCAAAGAGTCGCGGCTGATGTGCATTTCGTTGTTCCGAGGGAGTAGCCATTTTGGGTTGCGCATAGCCAGCTTTTGTCTGCCAATTGCACGGAAATACAAAAACTTTGAGCGTTTGAAAAACAATTAGCCCAACCTGTCCCCTGCGCTACCATATCTTTGCTAAGCATTGCAAGCTCGGCTCCATAAGTCTTTAAAAAACCATTCAGATAGCCACCCCTGCAAAAAGAATAATAACTTTTGTTTGAGCTATAATATAAGGCGGCTAAACCGGCGATTTGGGTCATATCCGACCTCACCTGCCGAGTTTTTATTATGGGACCGGCTATTTCATTAAAAACATTTTCAAAGTTTTCGTAATCGTTTGGCGCAGATATTAAAAGCGGCTGATTAATGCCTGACTTCTCCGATTTATAGCTTATCTGTATTATACCGCTGGCTTTACTATCAAATTTACTGATGTCTACGCCCTTATCAAAACTAATTTTATGAAAAAGCATATCGCTTTTTCCAATAAACAAACCTACAGATAAATCTCCGATTTTATCAAACGTATTATTTACATCTTTCTTGAATCCGTCCAGGGTGTATTCGCCTGGAAAATTGCCAAAATTGCCCGTTGAATTTTTATTGATATATTCCTGCAAAAAGTTAAAAATATCCGGCAAAGCAGAGTTAAGTTTTGTCCTGTTCAAAGAAATGGAATAATGATATTCTTTTCCTTCACTTCCCTGATTATCGGGAAGTTGTTTTATGTCGTAAACTTTTTTATCCTGAATATCTTTTTGTGATTGGGTTTGCTGACCGGCAATTACATCAGAATATACCCCCTTTGAATCAAATTTAATCCAGCGGCCTTCCAACTTGCTGACGTCTATATCAAACATTGATAAAAAGAACCAGAGTTCTCCTAGATTAATGTTGTCTAATTTTAAATAAAGGCTTTCCCCTATCAGCCTTATTTCACCCGATAACGATAAATCATATTTATATCCTGTATCATCGGTTCCGGATGCGCCAATCTCTGCCTGCATTGAAACTAATTTATTTCGCGGGTCAGAAATATCCGCTCCACCGTTAACCTCCATAGTAATATCAAAAATTCCTCCGACGCCATGCGATTTTATATCTTTTCCGCTCAACAACAATCTTGAACTGAAATTCTCGCTTTTTACCTGTTTTAAGTTATTCCACGCTTTTGATATTACTGCGTCCGGAGCCGGCCTGAACGGGCTCCACGTAGGATCCCAAACCCTTGTCGCCAAAGCTACGCCCGCGCCGATGATTGCAGTTATGATAAGTATAATTGATAAAAACGCAAAAAGTTTAAAAATAGAATGCTCTCCGCGTCTAAATTTTTTATTCTCTATTGCCTCTATCGGCTGATATTTAGATTGGGCTTGAGGCTTAATTTCCGGGAGGCTTGCGGGTTGCGCTTGTGTTTGCAGGGGCTGTATTTTAATTTCCGGCTTTTGCGGTTGCAGTGGTTGTAGCGGTTTAGGTTGCATTTGGCTCGCAGTTTGCTGTTGAACTTGTGTTGGTTGTGGACGTTGTTGCGGCCGTTGCGACGTTTTATTTACAGACAAGACACCGAATGCTTCATCCACTTCCGCATCCGACCAGCCGTTTTTGGATAATATCTGCCGAGTCTGCCCGTCAGATTGACCTGCTTGGCTCGCTTTTTTTATATAATCGACGAGTTCATTTAGTTGTGAATTAGCCATAAAATTAAAATATATTAATTTTGTTGATTAAGTATATCACAATTTCAATATTCTTTATATGTTATATCAAATATCGCCAACTCCAGGGGCAATTGAGGAAGCGCTGAATACTTTATTTTATTTTCAACGTCAATAAATAACTCCAGCATTTTTTGTATGTCTCTTTCCTGAAGGTTTAATGTTTGGGCTTTCATTTTTGCAACCTCTTCTGCTGAAAATCCTGATGTTCGGGGGTTAAGAAAATCAGGATCTATTTTCAAAAGCAGCGCCTGCCTTAAATAAAAAACCAGGGTTTTTGTAAATTCCGGCAAATCAACGCCGTTATCCATCATTGAATTTAGAGATAAAATTGCTTCTTTAGTATTTTTAAAAATCAAAAAATCAACAAAGTTTGAAACCTGGCTGACCTCAACAACTCCCAATAATTCTTTTATGTCTTCTGTTTTTACTGTTCCGCTGTTTCCGGAAAAATTTATGCACTCATCTAAAAGCGACTCTGCGTCACGAAAAGATCCTCGTGAGTTTAAAGCAATTAAGGAGAGCGCCGACGGGTCAAATTTTATATTTTCTTTTTTCGAAATAAATTCCAGCTTTTTTATAATTTCAGGAACCTTCAAACGTCTAAAATCAAATCGCTGGCATCTTGAGGTTATTGTCGCAATCATTTTATGGGCTTCTGTTGTTGCCAGCAAAAACACCGCGTGGGCAGGAGGTTCTTCAAGGGTTTTTAACAAACCGTTTGCCGCATCTTTTGAAAGCTGATGGCATTCATCAATTATAAAAATTTTGTATTTTGATTTTATCGGAGCAAATTTAATTCCTTCTCGCAATTCCCTTACGTCGTCAACTCCTCTGTGGGAAGCGGCATCAATTTCAATTAAATCCATTGATTTAGCTCCCATAATTTCCAAACAAGAAGAACATTTGTTGCAGGGCTCAAAAGACGAGCCGTCCTCGCAGTTAATTGCCTTTGCAAAAAGCCGGGCAATTGTTGTTTTGCCGCTTCCCCTTGGCCCCGAAAACAAATAAGCGTGCGAGATATTCTTCGCCAAAATTGAATTGGTCAAAGTTCGCACAATGTGCTCCTGTCCCACAACCTCTGAAAAACTCTGCGGCCTGTATTTTCTGTATAAAACTAAATTCGCCATATAATAATGCCTTGTTTTAATCTCTTTACCTCTTCCTGAATTTCTTTTATAACCTCTGGATTAGCAATTACTTTTTTACCATCTTGTTTTACAGAAAAAATATAAAACACCTTACCGCCATATTTTTTAGTAAATTCTTTGTGTGTTTTTATTTGTAAACCATGCTCTTTGAATATTTCGGCGAGTTGGATTCTATCGTTGACGGGTTTTATTTGTAAACCAATATATTTTTCTCCTATTTTAACAAAAAAATCTACATTAAAAAGCCTGTCCCACTTATCTGGAGCTGGCTCAATTTTAACACCAAGCATATTTTCAAGTTGTCCATAAACTGTTTGTATCTCGGTCATATACCCATCAAAAGTTCTGTCAATCATGTAATCAATGCAATCTTGCTCTGTTACTTCGGCTACTTCCGATTGAATAACTTCTGTAATTTTTACATAAAGTTTTTTTCCTAATTCAACGATATGTTCTCTTGGTTTTACCCTTAAGAAGTAGTATTCGCGCCACTCATCAACTGTCTTGGGAGAACATTTTCTTATTGATTCAGATGTTGGTCCAACATTTCTTTTAAAATTTAATTGAAACCGATTCATCACACTGTTTAAAATCCATTCTTTAGGCATAATATTTTGTTAAATTTAAAAATTTTAATTTATATTTATAATCAAACTCCTGATCAACATCGACAAGTTTACTTCTTATCAAATGGGCATTTATAAAAGTTTTATTTCTCAAATACAAATAACAAAGCAGGTTATTTTTTTCATCATATTTCAAAGAATCAAATCTAATAAAAACTTGCTGATTTTTTAATTTTTTTTGTAAAAATTTTATAGCCTCTTCGGTTTTATCTTTTTTAGTTTTTACTCCGATTAATTTTACTATTAAACCATTATTTAACAATAATCTTTCCGGGCTCATAATTCCCTTTACGGAATAAGAATTTATAACTTCTTTTTTTGTTGAATCAATTTTTGAACCGAATTGTAATTTTTTAGGATCGATTTTCCTTTTGAATTTTATTGTATCCTTGAAGATATAGGTTAAGTTAGATATTTCTTTTTTATAATCCACTTTTACTCTGTCTTGATTTATAAATTCGAAATTAAAACTCTGATTCATCGCTCCAATCTTCTCTTTTATGTTGGGTAAAAATTCTTTGTTAATTTCATATCCCACAGAATTTCTATTCAAATTTTTCGCCGCGAGCGTTGTTGTTCCACTCCCTAAAAACGGATCCAAAATAGTATCATCGACAAAACTGAACATTTTTATAAGTCGTCTTGGTAATTCTTCCGGAAACATTGCCAGGTGTCCATTTTGTTTTACTCCATTAAAATTCCAATGTCCGGTAAAATATTGATTCCATTCCTCTTTGGACATTTTAGATTGTTCTTTTATTTCTTTTGATACTTTTGGTGAATCTCCTATTTTTTTAAAAATTAAAATAAATTCATAATCTAGTTTAATAATTCCGTTTCTTGGATGTGGAAAACTGCCCATTATGGTTGCTCCGCCAGTCGTATTCATTGTCGTCGCCTTCTGCCAAATAATTGCGCCCATATAATCAAACCCGATAGTCTCACAAAACTTTATTATTTCTGTTCTAATTGGAATAATTTTATATCTTCCGTAATAAACGGATCTAGCAAACTGATCACCTATGTTTACGCAAAGCCGGCAACCGTTTTCTAAAACTCTAAAACATTCCTTCCAAACTAAATTCAAATTATTTATATAATCCTCATAGTTATCATTAAAACCAATCTGATTATCGGATCCATAGTCCTTTAATTGCCAATATGGCGGAGAAGTGACAACAAGATGAACAGATTTGTCTTGTAAATCCGTCATTTTGCGCGAGTCGCCAGTTATAATTTTGTGATTTGTTTTCATTATTTTTTGAAGACTAAAAATTTGTATGCCGTGAAATTCCAGACAGCGGCGATGGCTGCGGCAAAGATTACACTCAATTGGCCCCAGAAATATTGCGAAAAATAATAAAATGCAGCCACGTCAATTGCCAGCCCAACGGCTGTTACCAAAAAAAATTGCGCGACCTCATTAAGCATATCTTCCTTTTCCGGTTTTTGGAATGCCCAATGCTTGTTTCCCCAATATTTTACCACGGTAGCAATTAGAAAAGAAATGCTTTTTGAAACTAACGGATTTAGCCAAAACAGGACAGTAAAAATAGCCAAATCCAGCAAAGTAGCCAGACCCCCTACAATTAAATGCTTTACTGCTTGAAAAATAACAACTTTCATTAATTAAACTTATCACACTTTAAATTCTTTTAAAAGTCTGATAAAATTGATTAATATGAAAAATATAATAAACAACTTACAACTTTTTTTAGAAAAAATAGACAGCTACCGCGACAAAATTCTTTTTGTTTTTATCAAGCCGTATTGGCCCCGTAGAATAATGCCAAATCACATAACCTATATAAGGCTCGCCATCGGGGTTTTACTTTTTATTTTGCTATTCTTTTTTTCAATTGAGGATAAAACTTTAATCATCTCATTGTTTATCGCGGGCGTCCTTACCGATTTTTTGGACGGCCCGGTGGCAAGGGGCACAAACAAAGTGACTGAATTTGGCGCAATGCTGGACTCTACTGCCGATAAAATTTTAATTCTTCCAATCGCTTTTTACAGCTTATTCAAATTTCACAAATGGCTTCTTTTAATTTTATTGTTAGTGGAAATTATTAACGCGCTGGCATCAATATTCTACAAATCAAAGGAAATATATCTTGAGTCAGATATTTTCGGCAAAACGAAAATGGTGATGCTGTCGGTTGTGTTCGCTGTAATTTTAATAATCTGGCCGCGCTTGCCTTCACAGTTGTTTGTTTATATTCTTTGGGCGACAATCCCCTTCTCGTTTTTGAGCATCTTCACAAAAGTGCTAGAATTAAACGCAAAGGGACATATTAAAAATAAAACCGTTGCTAAACAGCTTAATAACTATGAAAATATATAACACGCTTTCTGGAAAAAAAGAAATTTTAAAGCCGATCAAGGGTAAAAAAATAAACCTTTTCGTATGCGGGCCAACTGTTTATGATTATTCCCACATAGGCCACGCAAGGACTTATGTATCTTTTGATTCCTTCGTAAAGTATTTAAGGGAACTTGGTTATAAAGTTTTTTATTTGCAAAATATAACAGATTTAGACGATAAAATAATAGCCCGCGCCCGCGAAAAAGGAGTGCCTCCAAAAGATTTAGCCGATGCTTTCGGAAAAGAACACCTAAAAAATATGAAGTCGTTAGGCGTTGACAGCGTTACAAAATATGCCAAGGCCACCAGTTATATAAAGCAAATAATCAGCCAGATAAAAAGGCTTCAAAAAAAAGGCTTCACATACAAAATAGAGGGCGACGGAATTTATTACAGCATCGGTAAATTTAAAAATTACGGCAAACTTGCCGGCAGAACCGTTTTGCAGGCAGAAGATTCTGTTTCCAGAATCGATTACAGCAAGGATAAAAAAAACAGGGGCGACTTTTGTTTGTGGAAATTTTCTTCTATGGAGGGCGAACCAAAATGGAAAAGCCCGTGGGGCCAAGGGCGTCCGGGCTGGCACATTGAAGATACGGCTATCGCTGAAAAATTCTTCGGCTCGCAATATGATATTCACGGAGGAGCCCGCGATTTAATATTTCCACACCACGAAGCTGAAATATCCCAGATGGAAACAATTTCCGGAAAACGGCCGATGGCAAAGTATTGGATGCACACAGGATTTTTAACAGTGAACGGACAAAAAATGTCAAAGTCATTGGGAAATTTTATGACAATTGTTGATTTTTTAAGAAGACATTCCGTTGAATATTTAAGATTTTTGATCGTCAAAAATTTATGGTCTTCACCGCTTGATTATTCCGATTCCATAATGATTGAGATAAAATCAACTATAGACAAGACAGAAGAATTTCTCGGAAAATTACAAGCCGCAGATTACAAGGCGCAAACAAACTCAAAACTAAAAATCCAAATCCCTAAACTTTTGGCAAAAGTTAAGAATGACTTTTACAAACAACTGGACGATAATTTTAACACGCCGAAAGCCTTTGCTGTTTTGTTTGAATTTATAAAAGAAATGAATAAAATTATCGACCAAAATCCGATTGGCAAAAAAGACGCAGATAAAATTTATAAATTCTTTGAGAAAATAAACAGAATATTCGGGATTATAAATTTTAAAAATATAAAAGAGAGAAGAATAATTCCAACTGAAATAAAAAAACTCGCAAAAGAGCGCGAGAAATACAGACAACAGCAGAACTGGCAAAAATCAGACGAACTTCGCGCAGAAATCGAAAAACAAGGCTTTATAATTGAAGACACCTCGTCAGGCCCAGTTCTCAAAAAAATCTAACTGTTATTTTCTTCCGGGCATCGCAAGAAGACCCTCTAATTCCTTAACGCGGGTTTCCAGTTCTTCAAATTCGTGGCGATAAACAACCCTTTATTTCTTCTCTGATCTCTTTGAAATTTCTATCAACTTCTTTGAAGTTTTTATCAACACCCGTAAATCCTTTTCCAATCATTAAAGCCAAACTCTCTAATGTAATTTTTTTATTTGCCATAATATTTAAAAAATTATTTTACATTTTAATTATAGTCCAAGATAATTCCATGTCAAACGTTTGTATTGTAAAATAAAAACGAGTGTGGCTAAATTTCTACGATCGTAGAAATTTAGCCACACTAAAAATTGTAAAAAAAATAAAGCCGATGAGATTTTCTCGATAGAGAATTTCTCAATCGGCTTTTGATTTGCGCTTGCGCGCCTGATTTTTCGCGGCGCGAGGCGCGGTTGTCAGCCAGCGGGCCCGCACGCCCCTACTTCGGGCGATAACGGGTTATGGCCCTGCCGTCCTTCACCAAAATGACTTGCCTGCCGTTCTCCTTGCGGACAGTCCATCCTTCTCTCAATGCGCCCTCAACAGAGGACGGATCTACTGGGCGATGAACAATCACCGGAAGCGGATGTACCTGACTCCGCACATGCTTCCCAGATGAACTGCAAGGAAAATGGTCGGAAATAAACGGAACTGGGCCCAGTATCGGACGCGGTTGCCACACAATCGGCGGCAAAACCGGCTTCCCCCAGTAACGGACGGCTGCTTTGGTTGCCATCAATGGAACTCGCGCAATCCGCTGCGTCATGTGCGGGATGGTCGAAATAAACTGATCAACCCTCCGCCGAACAGACCACGGAAGAGCGGTGCCAAACTTGTTGGCGAACAAATAAGCAACCGACGAAATCCGATCTGTCGCCTCTATTCGCTCAAGGCAAATAAATACCCAGTGCATATGCGACGCCTCACCGTGCACAGATTCCAAATCAGCCGTCTCTATCTTCTCTAAACACATCCTGACGACATTGTCTGCAAAAGTACGTAACGCGACGACGTCAGGGCACTCCTGCAAGAATCGTTCAATCACCCGCTGACGAAGATCGGAAATTTCGTTTGTCGAAAAACGCAACGCGATGCCTTGCCAGTCGCTATCAGTGCTAGCCAACGTCATAAGCATATGCCGCCCACGATCACGTGGACGGACTTCGACATTGATCAAAAGCTCTTCGGCTACCCCAAAAAGGTATTCGTTGAGTTGCTGGATCGGATCGTTCGCGCCGAAGATCGTCTGGATGTGCTCCAGCGCGCTACGGCTGAAAGTCCGGTTCTCTTCAAGGATCGCGAGGACCCTCTCAGCCGGGACATTACAACCCGCCATCAGATGAAATGCGAAGTCGCGGCCAGACACATCCGCGCCTTTGGCCTGATTGTTCGCCCATTGAACAACCATCTCCTTCTCTTCATCAGAAAAAGGAGACATTGTCTGCGGAATCCTGTGGATTACCGCAAGAATGCCAGTTCCCAGAATCTGCTTCAGAACATTGATCCGCCCTTCAGCGTCCAACGCCTGTGCTCGGTCCAGCGCGCGATGCAGTTGAAATGGTGTGACCATTTCAACGTCTTTAGCGTCCATAACTAGTCCTCTGATTGTAAAAGGTCAGGAGTTTACACCAATGACACACAATGCCATTGTATAGTTTATTATAAACCCAATACTAAATATTGTCAAGACCTTGCCCTGTTTTTGTGGTTTTGCTAAACTTAACCATAAAACATATATCGCTACGCGAAGACATCGCTACACTAAAACATGGCAAATCAATTACCCGATAAACTTCCTCCGCAAAATACAGAAGCAGAACAAAGTCTGTTGGGTTGTTTGATGTTGGATAAAGATGCTATTGTAAAAATAATTGACTTTATAAAAGCAGAAGATTTTTATAAAAGCAATCATTCTGAAATTTTTCAGGCAATGGCCGACCTCTATGAAAGGTCTGACCCGATTGATATTCTTTCTGTATCGGCAAGATTAAAAGAAAAAAATAAATTAGAAGACCTGGGGGGCTCTGCCTATTTAAGCTCTCTTATAAACTCTGTTCCAACTGCCACGCATGTTTACAATTACGCAAAAATTGTCAGGCAAAAAAAAATTCTGAGGGATTTAATTTCCGCCTCAGAAGAAATCGGCCTATCGGCTTTTGATGAATCGGAAGAAGTTGATATTTTATTGGACAAAGCGGAAAAAATAGTTTTTAACATTGGCCAAAGGGCTTTAACCCAAACATTTATTCCAATTAAAGAAATTTTGCCAGAAACCTTTGAAAGGCTGGATATGCTTTCAAAACATCAGGGCGGATTGAGAGGAGTTCCTACCGGATTTAAAGATTTAGACAACAGATTAGCCGGGCTTCAAAAATCAGATTTAATTATTTTGGCCTCCAGGCCGGCAATGGGAAAATCATCTTTGGCGCTAGATATTGCAAGAAATGTTGCTATTTTTACAAACCAGCCCGTCGGGCTTTTCAGCCTTGAAATGTCGAAAGACCAGTTGGCCGACAGGTTGATATCAAGCGTTGCCAACATTGATTCGTGGCATTTGAGAACCGGCAGACTGCAAAATGACGACTATTCAAGAATACAACACGCAATGGGAATTCTATCTGAAACTCCAATATATATTGACGATGCCGGTTCCGTAAACATTTTGCAGATGCGGGCTATGGCAAGAAGACTTCAGGCAAATAAGGGGCTGGCTTTAATAATTGTTGACTATCTGCAGTTGATGCAACCTATGAACAGGTTTGCTTCTCCTGTGCAACAAGTTTCCGAAAATTCCCGCGCTTTGAAAATTTTGGCAAAGGAATTAAACGTGCCGGTTCTTGTTTTGTCCCAGCTGTCCCGCGCCGTTGAATCCCGCGTTCCGCAAATTCCCCGCTTATCCGACCTAAGGGAATCCGGAGCAATTGAACAGGATGCCGACGTTGTAATGTTTATTTACAGAGAGGACGCCTACAATGAAAACAGTTTAAAACAAGGACAAGCTCAAATTTTAATTGAAAAACACAGAAACGGCCCGGTAGGTTCTATAGATTTATATTTTGATAAAGAACGAGTGAGTTTTAGAAATTTAGACAAAGTGGATTACGGCAGTGAAGCCGGATAAATTTTATTATGGATTCTATTAAAAAACTTGCCGAATTATTTACAAAGTTTCCCACGGTTGGCAAAAGAACAGCCGGCCGTTTTGTTTATTACCTGATAAAACAGCCGAAGGAAGAAACAGACGAATTTATAAACGTCATACAGGAATTAAAAAACAGAATAAAGTTATGCCAATTTTGCTTTAATCCGTTTGAAACTAACGAAAATCAGGTCTCTGCAAATCTTTGCCCTATTTGCTCTGATACAAGGCGAGACAAAAACTTGCTGTGCATTGTTGAAAAAGAAATGGACTTGGAAGCCATAGAAAAAATAAAAAAATTTACCGGATTATATTTTATTTTAGGAGGAACGGTAGGAACGATGAAAACAGAAGAAATTAACGGGCTAAGATTAGAAGAATTAAAACAAAGGGTCGAAAATAAATTCTCGGAGATTATAGTCGCTTTGAATCCGACCCAGGAAGGAAAAGCAACTTCTATTTTAATTGAGAGAGCGCTAAAAGAAATAAATTATTCCGGGAAAATTACTCACTTAGCTAAAGGAATACCAGCCGGCGGCGAACTTGAATACGCCGACGAAGAAACTCTTGAATCCGCCCTCTCTGGGCGCAAATAAGACACACCCATGCATTAGTGCGCAGGTGTGTCTTATTTTTTTTCTAAATTTTATTTTATCTCAACCTTTGCGCCGGCAGCTGTGAATTTCTTTGCTATTTCATCGGCTTCCTCTTTCTTCACACCCTCTTTTACCATCTGGGCAGTACCGGCTACGGCGGCATCGACCAAATCTTTAGATTCCTTTAATCCTTTTGCAGTTACATCTCTTACAACTTTAATAACCTCAATTTTTTGGGCTCCCACTTCTTTCAACTCAACGTTAAATGATGTTTTTTCCTCGGCCGGAGCGGTGACTGCGACTGTTGCGGTTACCGGAGCGTCGGCTGAAACGCCAAACTTATTTTCCAAAACTTTTACAAGTTCCGCCAACTCAACAATTGACATTTTTTCTATTTCTCCAACCATTTTCTCAAACTTGGCTGGAACTTTTACCCCGTTATCCGCGGCAGCGGATTTTTCTGAGTCTACTTTTTGTTCGTCTGCCATATTTTTATATCTAAGCGAGAAAATAAATTTTAAAGGCGCCTTCGGAGGCAATTTTGCATGGTTTCGCGAAGCGAAAAAATTGCCGAGAATGAGGCGCAAAATTTCGCTGGAAATTTTGACGCCGGCGCCGACTAAAATTTATTTCCGAGCGTTTAATTAATTATTTTTTGTTTTCTCGTATCCTGTCTAAAACTCTTACAAATCTTGCCATCGGACTGGCAAGGGAACCCACCAATCTGTTCAACAATTCATTCCTTGTCGGTATATTGGCCAATATTAAAACTCTTTCTCTGCCAATAAATCTATTCTCAAAAATTCCTCCTAAAATTTTAAAATTCTCCTGTGTTTTTGCGAAGGTGTTTGCAATTCTTGCCGGAGCTATTTCATCGTCTATTCCAAAAACCAGCGCCAGCTGGCCCGGAATGCTTTCTTTTATTTTACTCCAGAAGGAAATGTTTGACTGTCCGAAAGCAATTCTGACCAAGGTTTTTTTAGCAATTTTTAAATTGCATCCGGCTTCCTTCAGGTTCCTTCTCAGGCTAAACAGATCCTTTGATGCCACTTTGGCGAAATCAACAAAAATCACTGATTTCTGCTTTGAGATATTGCTTTTTAAACTCTCTACTTGCTTTGTTTTTTGGTCTCTTGTTAATGCCATAAGTTTACGTAGCGTAGCGATATAAATTTTAAATTTACCGTAGCGATAAAAAAACGTGGCTATTAGCCACAGTACACAAAACGAGAAAATCTCTTTTTGCCTGAGCAGGATTTTTACTTTCCCAAAAACTCCGGGAATCCCTGCCGTCTGCGGCTATTTATTAATATAATGTATCTTAATCTATATGTAGAAATATGTCAATAGTTTTGCGGCCTCAGATATTTTGCTATGGCGAGGTTGTGTTCTGCTAATGTTTTGCTAAAAATTACTTTACCTCCGGGGCTGGAAAGATAAAACAAATATGGGCTGGCTTTTGGATAAATAGCGGCCAGAATAGAATCCATCCCCGGATTTGAAATAGGGGCTTTGGGCAGACCCGTATATTTATAAGTATTATACGGCGAATCTATTTTTGTGTCTTTTATGGCGACTCTCGGATCACTTTTATTTGTGATATAGTTTATGGTCGCATCTATTTGCAGGGGCATGCCCAACCTTAATCTATTTTGAATGATACCGGAAACGATTTTTTTATCATTCAATGTCTTTACTTCCTTTTCAATTAATGACGCTATGGTTATTATTTCAAAAATTGATTTTTTTTGAACAACAATTTCCTCCCGCATATCGGGCGTAATTTTCTTATCAAAATTAGATAAAATATTTTTGATTATCTCGTCTCCGCTTTCCCCTTCATAAACCTCATAAGTATCTGGGAAAAGATATCCCTCTAAGTTCATGCTTTTTAAAAAATCAAATCTGTAACTGAAATCCTGGCTTACTGTTTTTGCAAAATTTTCTTGGCTTAAAATATCGTTGGCTACAAGATACTTTTCAATATCTTTTATGTCCCAGCCCTCTAAAATAGTAATTTTTTGCTTTACAATAATTACTCTTAATTATCCCCTGATCTTCCAAATCTTTCGCAATTTCATCATCGCCCAACCCGCTTTTTGCGATATATGTGATTATATTGTTTGACGCAGGAGATCTCGGCACATAAATTTCCCAAACAGCAAGGAGACAAAAAACGAAAAACAAAAAACCCGCAGCATAAAAAAAATAGCGGAGTATTGGATTCGTTTTTATCTGCTTTTTTATTTCGCTGATTACCATATAAAACTTCATAGTTATAATTATAAAAGTTTCCCTGCCGCAACGGTCTGTCTAATTTTTTGAATTTATCCTCATTAAATTTCCGAAATTTTTTTCTTCGTTTCCAAAAAATCTCCTGTATGTGTATTCGGAAAATCTGTCTATCTCGGAAAAACCAACGCATTCCAGCCTAAATTTTCCAAACCCAAACGTCCTCCGCCAATGCCAGCGCAAAAATCAATAAATTTTAATTTTACAAATCCTTTCTGCATAAAATTATTGAATTCTCTGATTTCTCCTTTTGTAAATCATGTTTTTTATTTATAACTTTTTTAAAAACCGAAATCTATTCCTTTTCCTGCCACTCTTCCATAATTAGGACATACTACGTTCTGTTCGGAATCGGTAGTAAGACTATGTTTTGCATCACACTCCCAATTAGTTCCGTTCCATCTCCATTCTTCTGTCATCAACGCAGTGAACCATATTTTATCTAATGTTTTATTACAAAAATTACAGCGTTTTATATTATAATTTTTTTGTTTTTGCATAGTTTTCTTCATCTTTTTTAAATTAATTCCATTCCAACTTTACCGGCTCTCGAGCTTTCCATTTCGGCAATTTGAAATAAATACGGCAAGCGGGTTTTAATTTTATCTATGAGTTCTGAATCATTAAAAATTTCTACTAGATGGTTTATCATTTTTATTTTTTAAAAATTTTACCTTTTTTGTTCTGCACAAAATTTTATGCATTTACTGCGGGGGCACAAGGAATCGAACCCTGATCATTCCTTTTGGAGAGGAATATTTTACCATTAAACCATGCCCCCGTTTGATATGAATATACCACAAAAAGGCAAATTTTTCAAATAACAAAAACTGCGGGCTTTTGTTTTTTAAATAAACAAAAGCCCGCAGGTAAAATTCATTTCTATCAAACTGCCCTACTTAAAAAGGTTCATTATAGCCGGCGGCACTCCCGTGGTTCCGTTTGTAAGAGCGGCCGAGGTAATGCTTTCTTTCATTGAAAGTATTATAGGAAAAAAACTCTTGCGGAAAACCAAAACAATAATTGGCAGAGCAATTGCCACAATTATTATTACTATGACAAACGTTCTTCTGTCTACTTCCATATTATTTATAATTGTTTGTTAAGATGACTCTTAATAATTATGCGCTATAATATTAGAAATTACCACAAAAGCTATAATGCCCACAACAAATGAAATAATTATAAAATCTATTAAGCCGAAGCCCGGAGACACAGCTTTTAAGGACACTTCTTCTTTGCTCATTGTAAGTAATAGTTTTAAACAGTTTTTTAAATGCCCTATTTTTTTAAATATTTTTGGACTTTTTCAATCACCTCATAAATAGAATGCTGGGTTTTCACAAAATAATCCTCGGCGCCAATGCTGATGGCTTTTTTAATGTTTTCGTCTTCAGCTAAATTAGACAAAACAATAACCGGTATTTTTTTTAAATTATCATCGGCTTTTAATTCTTCTAAAACCTGCAATCCGCTTTTTTTAGGCAAAATCAGGTCAAGAAGAATAAGCTCGGGGTTAAAGCTTCTAGCCAATTTTAAGGCTTCCTCTCCGTCTTCGGCAACCCTTACGTCAAATTTATTGGATTGCAACTCTTCTTTTACAACTAAATTTAATGCTTTTTCGTCCTCAACAATAAGAACTTTCATGTTTTTTTGTTTTTATTAGTTTTGTATATTTTGTTTATTATATCATATTTGCCTATTACGTTAATGCCCCCTACGACATATTTGTTCATTTTTTCAAGATTATCATCAATGCGCCTTAAAAAAAACTCTAATTCATTAATTTTCCCTTCGCCAAACTCCTTGCCACTTATAGACTTTAACGCCTCTTTCGTGTCTTTCTTTATAACATTATAAGCGGCAATTGTATCTCTTTGCGACATTAAAATTCTGCGGTAACGTTTATTTTCCGCCCATTTGCTTAAATACCACCCGCTTATAAAAGCAACCAATAAAATAACAACTAAAATTGAAAAAATTCCAACAATAAGAGCAAAAAGCCCTCGGGCGTTTTCCGGCGCCGGCGAGACCGGCAAAAAAGCCAAAACCGGCAAAAAATACGCGCTCGTTAAATTTTTTATATTAAACATGTTTTTTAATTTAAATCCTTTTTACGCAACAAGTTTATTATCCTTGAATTACGAAATGTTATATTCTCGTCATTGCGAGGAGATAACAATCGACGAAGCAATCTCATTCTCAGTTAGATTGCTTCGCCTGCTGGCTCGCAATGACGAAAATCTTGGAGTTTTGTGATTTAAGGTTATTATACCACAAAATCAGCTGTCAAGTTTTAGGTGTTATTTTGCGGCGGGGCTAACTGGCAGATCCACAAAAAATGTCGTTCCCTTCCCCGCTTTTGATTCAAACCATATTTTACCGCCCAAACTTTCTGCTGTCATTTTGGCGGCATATAAACCCAGACCATTGCCCTCGGCCGTATGCGAAAATGCGTTATCTGCGCGAAATAATTTTTCAAAAACTCTTTTTTGCTGATTTTGCGGAATTCCTATTCCCGTGTCTTTAACCTCAAATGAAAAAAGGTTGTTTTTCTTTTCCACTTTGCATAAAATTTCGCCTTCGTCAGGAGTATATTTTATAGCGTTAGATATAAGGTTTTGAAAAATAAGTCTTACAAGGTTTTGGTCAATAGAAATTTCCGGCAAATCGTCTGGACATTCAAAAATAAATTTTTGCTTTTTTGTTTTAACGGTGAATTTTTGCTCATTTATGATGTCTTCTAATATCTTTTTGACGTTCGTTGGCGAAGGGTTAATTTTTATTTTACCCGCTTCAAGCCTGGAAACATTAAGCATGACATCAATAAGTTTTATCATCCGCTCGTTGCCGTCATATATTCCATTAAGACATTTTTTTTGTTTGGCAGATAGTTTTTCTTTAAATAAAACATCTGAATACCATTTTATGGCGGTAAGCGGAGTTCTTAACTGATGGGATGCTAAAGACACAAACTCGCTCTTTGACCTGTCAATCTGCCTTTCTATAGTAACATCTCGGAACACGGCTACAGCTCCGATTATTTTACCGTTAAGCACGACCGGAGCCACAGTGACAGCCGCCGGAAACTTAGTTTTGTCTCCTCGCGCAAAATAATATGCCGCGGCGGGGCTAACTGTTGAGCTAACACTTTCGGCGCTGTCAGAACCGCCCGTTGCGCCGGTAACTATTTTTCTGCCGGAAGACAGAGCTTGATAAAGAGGACTTGCCTCGTTTTTAATTGCTTCTCCCTTTTCATTTTCTATTCCAATGCTTGACAACAACGCCTCGTCTTTCACCCGCGCCTCGTCAATCCTCTCTTTTGCCCTTTTTTCCGCCTCATACGCCTTCTTCACATCCTCGGCCATCTTCTCCATCTGCTCTTTCTGCCTCACTTCTTTGAAAACACTTCTTATCAGCAAAATTCCAAAAAACACTACGACTATAAATAAAAAAATATTCACTAATAAATCGTTAGAACCAGTAGATAACAATATTTTGATAAATAAAAATATCCAAATTGCAATTGCGAATAATTCGGTTGCAATGGTCTTTATATTGAAAAGCCTGTATTTAATAGTGGCATAACCAAATAAAAGCGGATAAAAAGCCACTAAAAAATTCCCGTAAGGGGCAATGGGGATATTGTACCATAGAAAAAAATTACTTAATCCGCCAGAAAAAGCCAGAAGAGCTCCCGCTATTACATACGCTAATCTTTTTTTATCTTCGCCCCATGCTATTTTATAGCTTTTAATAAGTAAGTTGCTTGAATAAATTATCAAGCATATATATAAAACAAATAAATAAAAGTGATATAAAATTCCAGGATTAGGCCAAAAGGGAAAAAACAATTTAGGCTCTACTCCGCTTATAAAAAGATCGGAAAAAGAAAACAATATAAATAAAACGCCTAGAATATATACCAACCAACGTGTGTTCCTTTCACGCCTTTCAATTTTTAGTATTGACACAACCCAATGAAAATAAAAAACAGGAATTAATGTTGAACCAATTGATAACATTCTTACCCAAAATAATGCCGAGACCGCGTCATTGCTAAACAGCCATAGCCAATAACTAAAAGACCATATGCTTATGGCTATCACAATCAAAAAATACAGACGATTTAATTTGTCGCGCCAATTGTGAGAAATTATGAAAACTCCCAGTCCCAAAACAAATAAACCGTTTATAAGCCCAGATAATGCAAAAATATCTAAAAGTTTCATGCTATTTTTTAATAACCGCCACAATATGATTCTTTAGCGGTTCAAAAATAATTTCTCCTTTTTCTTTTAAAAATCTCGACTCTGATAAAAGACGAGATAAATCCGAAGCTGACCTATAATACATTTTAGGCCACCCTAATTTTGATATAAATGGCTGTTCCTTATTTGAAACAATATTACCAACCATAAATAATCCGTTTTCTTTAAGTATATCATAAATTTTCCCGAATGTTTCCACAGACTTTTCGTCGCGAAAATAATCTAACAATCCAACCATCTCCACAACATCAACTGAATTGTCGGCAACATAAAGTTTAACATTCTGGGCCAAATCATTAATCCATTTAAAATTATTGAACAATCCAAATTCTTTTGCTAATTCTTTCCCCAACTCTATGGCTTTTAAACTTTTATCAAGATTTATCACTGAGACTTTCCACCCTTTTAATTCATCAGAATATTTATTTAATACTTCAGCAATGCCTCTTGCTGACCCTCCGCCAATTGTAACAATGTTAATCTCCTTCTCTTTTTTTTCTTTTAGAATGCGCGAAATTTCTTTTTCTAAATTGTTTTCTACAATTTTCAGCCGGTTCCTTACTCCTTTTGGCTGAGACACAAAATGATGCCAAAATAAATCTGCGACGGCTTGCATCACTCCGCGGGAAAATATATTTCTGCGGTAACGGCCATACATAACCTCCAATGCCCTCGCAGAACCAACATTTTCTAAAACGACCTCCGCATCTTGACTGGATGTCCTCATAAAAATCTGCAAAAAGTTTGCAGGCAAATTATTTAATATCGGCACGGTAAAAATTCTGACAAACTTTACAAATAAACTATGCCCTTCTAAATTTTTACAATCCGCAATAACTGTTTTCATTTTTGAAATTTTCCCGAAATTTCTCTCCTAACATTTTTTATCGCACCGTTCTCGTTAATCTTTAATTTTATCTTTTAACAATTCCAGCAAT
>Ga0075913_102_pt1 | contig 31508 bp, 40 predicted proteins | sample RifGroA2_FD_68332 | JGI IMG/M metagenome (GOLD analysis project Ga0075913, IMG submission 68332) | Parcubacteria bacterium GW2011_GWA2_37_10 | reverse complement strand
AGCGAACCTTCGCGAATCGTTGCTAGTCTCCTCTCCGCTGACTCTTCTTTGCACTTTTACAACACCCTCATATTCGCCATTTGTGGTGAATCAGTTTCTCTCTAGGCCGACACTCTTGTCGGCTTTTATTTTTGACTTTTTTCTAATTTTTGATAAAATATAAAAAATGGGGCAATTGGGCGATTAGTTCAGTGGCAGAACGCTGTCCTGATAAGACAGAGGTCGAAGGTCCGATTCCTTCATCGCCCACAAGATTTTTTTTAAAATTAAAACCTAAAAAATATGTTCTCAAAAATAGATAAAAAAGTTTTAATAATTTTAGCGGTGGCGTTGATAGTAGTTTTATTAGCCGGGTTTTTTGTTTTTAAATATCTAAATAAAATTAAAGGAATAGAAACGCAAAACTCTCTTGGCGGGGCAAGCATAGATAATTCAACTCCGGTTAATGGGGGCAGCGGGGGAGACGGTTTTACTGTCTGCGCAGATAAATGCGGTGACGGCGTTTGCCAAAAAACAGATCCATCATGTGAAGACAAATTGAATTGCGCTTGTTTAGAGACACCGCAGGATTGTCCGCAGGACTGCAAAAAGTAAAAAAATTATCAAATCGCTTGTTCCAAAGTTCTTGAGAACTTTGGAACAAGCGATAAGGGTGTTATAATGAAAAAAAGTTATTATCAATTAGAGAGAATAGTTAAGGGTGTGGCAAATCATCGACGGATTGAGATTCTGGAATTATTAAAAACTAATCCAGAATTGTCTTTGGACAATATTTCAGAAAAGTTAAGCGTTAATTTTAAGACTATATCTGAGCACATCAAAAGGTTGGCGGCTGCAGGGTTTGTTTTAAAAAGATATGAAGGGCACAATGTCCGTCATAAAATAACTAACAGGGGCTCGACTATTCTTAAGTTCTTGAGAACTTTGGAATAGCGACAATACGAAAATACGCATATGAAAAATAAGAAACAAGAAGAAAAAGTTAGTGGTGAGTTTACTAATAATTTTAGTAAAAACGAATTTTTTGACGATTGTCTTATATGTCAGGCGATGAAAGCCGCCAAAAATGAGGGCAGAGAGTTGTCATTTGAAGAATTACAAAAATTATTTGAAAAGGCAAACGAAGAACAAAAATTAAAAAATAAATTATTTTAAACTATGAGGCAGTCAAAATTATTTCTGAAAACAATAAAAGAAAGGCCAGCTGGCGCAGAATCCTCTTCGCGCGAACTTTTGGTTCGCGCAGGATATATAGACCAATTAATGGCCGGAGTTTACAGTTTTTTGCCTTTGGGCTTTAGAGTTCTGAAAAAAATTGAAAATATAATCCGAGAAAATATGGTGAAATCCCCGGTAAACGGACAGGAAATTTTAATGCCGGTCCTTCAGCCAAAAGAAAATTGGCAGAAAACAAACAGGTGGGATAATTTTGATGTTCTTTTTCGTTTAAAAGGAAGCGGCGATAAAGAATATGCCTTAGGTCCCACGCACGAAGAGGTTGTGGCTCCTTTGGCTAAAAAAAATATTTTATCGTATAGGGATTTGCCTTTTTCGGTTTTTCAGATTCAAACAAAATTTAGAGACGAATTAAGGGCAAAGTCCGGCCTTTTAAGAACACGTGAATTTTTAATGAAGGATTTATATTCTTTTCATGCGACACAGGAAGATTTGGACAAATATTATGATAAATTAGCGAAAGTTTATTTAAACGTTTTTAAACAATGCGGAATTGGAAAGTTGACTTATCGGGCATTGGCTTCGGGCGGAAGTTTTTCAAAATATTCAGATGAGTTTCAGACATTAACAGAGGCGGGCGAGGACATAATTTATATTTGTAAAAAGTGCGGACTGGCAATTAACAAGGATATAAAAAATGAAAATCCGATTTGCCCAAAATGCAAAAGTTCCGAGTTTGAAGAAAAAAAAGCAGTTGAGGTTGGCAACATATTCAAGCTCGGTTCAAATTTTTCGCGGCCATTTGATTTGAAATTTAGGGACAAAGAGGGCATTGAAAAACCAGTGATTATGGGGTGTTTTGGCATTGGACTGGGAAGGCTAATGGGAGCAGTAGCAGAGGTAAGCCACGACGAAAAGGGGATAATTTGGCCAAAGCCAGTTGCTCCTTTCTTGGTTCATTTAATTTATGTTGTCCCGCCACAGCGGGATCCTGCCAAGCGGGAAAAATCATCAAAAGTATATGCTACCGCTGAAAGAATTTATAATACGTTGTTAAAAGAAAACATAGAAGTTTTGTTTGACGACAGGCAAGATAAAACCGCCGGAGAAAAATTTGCCGACGCAGACTTAATCGGCATACCCGCGCGGTTAGTTGTAAGCGAAAAAACTGAGGCCGTAAAATCAATTGAAATTAAAATGCGAAATTCAGCAAAAGCAAAACTAATTCCCATTAAAGGTTTTATTAACACTATTAAGAAGTTATAATCATGCAAAAATATACTCCAAGAAATGTTCAAAAGGGAAATGCAAGATATAAATTATTGGCAGATAAATCCGTGAACAGATTCCAACAAAACGCAGCGCGGCTTGAACACTCTAATACAAGAAACAAAAACAAGAGTAAAAAAGGGTAGAAAAACGTAATATAATGTATGCCATCTAAAATAAAGATATTAATAGAAGGTTTTACAAGCGCGGACTCGAGCGCCGAAAAAGGTAAGGAAAAACTTGCGCTACTATGGAATGTTTGAAAACGCCAAAACATTGGAATATTCTGGAATTTGGGATAAAAACACTTCATATGAAAAAAGTATTTCTTGCTTTTAGCATTTTTATTCTGCTTGGAGTAGCCTCTGAGGCTTCAGCTCACATGCCCAGGCTGATTTATTCTAAAGAAGGGGATATTAAAATAAGCAGTCCTGAATTTTCTCAGGCTTTTTACGACGAATTGGCAGGCGCGCCGCGAGATTATTTTATTACATCCGATAAAGAATTTGATTTATACTTGAATCTTTTGGCGCCGGAATTTACTAATCCAAAAGGCAGATATTCGGTAAACGTTGTCGTGATAAATAGCGAACAGGAAAAAGTTATCTATTCCCTAGACGGATTTTCAACAAAATGGGAAGAATTTTACGAACCTTTTGGAAGAGATTATTACCTAAAAGGGCCCGAGCTTGATAAGACGTTTCCCGCCGGAAAATACAAAGTTGAGGTTTTCAGCAAGGACAATCTCGGAAAATACGTTTTAGCGGTTGGCAAGCAAGAGGTTTTTTCATTGCCCGAATCCTTAAATATCTTTTGGCAGCTACCTCTGCTGAAAATTAATTTTTTTAAAACCTCTGTTTTACAGTTCTTTTTTACGCCGTTTGGAATTGCCGGAATCAGCGTGATTTTTGGTTTGGTAATTATTTTAGCGGTTTTAAATTATTTCGTTGCATTGATTGTGGAAAAAATTAAAAACAGTGCAGTAAGGACAATTCTTTTGACTTCAGCGGGAATGCAGATGAAGGATGAAATAATAAAACTGCTTCAAAAACCGACCTATGATGTAAATGTCGCTTTTATTACCACAGCCTACAAGTATAAACTGGAAGAAAATCCGGAATATGTGGCCAAGGATTTATTGATAATGAAGGAGCTGGGCTTTAATGTTGAGGAAATTGATATTGAAGGTAAAAACAAAAACCTGCTGATGAAATTGTTTGAGAACAAGGATATAATTTTTGTGGAAGGAGGAAATACTTTTTATTTATTAAAAGCCATAAGGCAAAGCGGTTTTGAAAAAGTAATAAAAAAATTATTAAAAAAGGGAAGGGTATATGTTGGAGTTTCGGCCGGAAGCATTGTGGCAGGCAAAACAATAGAAACTGCCGGTTGGAAGGACGGAGATAAAAATTTTGTGAAACTTAAAAATTTAAAAGGAATGAATCTTGTGCCGTTTAATATCTTTGTCCATTATCGGCCAGAACACGCAGAAATAATAAAGCAAAAAATAAAAAATCCTGATAAAAGAAGAAAAAGGTTAAGAATTTTAACCGACTACCAGGCGATTTTAATTCAAGGAAACGAAAGAATTTTAATCGGCAAGGGCGAGGCGATTATATTGTAAGTATGAAAATTTTTATCAAAGTAAAACCAAATTCGCGCGAAGAGAAAATAGAGAAAATAGACGAACAAAATTTTGTTGTTTCTGTGAAAGAGCCGCCTGTAAAAGGAAAGGCTAACGATGCCATAAGAAATGCTTTAGCAGTTTATTTTAAAACAAGCTCTTCTTCTGTAAAAATAATTTCCGGCTTTGCTTCGCGAAATAAAATTATAGAAATAATAACGGGGCGCTAAACTGCAAAAGAATACCCTGTTGGTGAAAACATAATTTAAGGCTTTATCTTGATTTTTTTAGTTAGATGAGTAAACTAAATTAATGACCGCCCAAAAAGCTAAAATAAAATCGGTGAAAAGGCCAAAAATTAAGATAGCCAGGAAATCCAAATTAGCCAAAAAAAAATCGGTAAAAACCGTAAAAAAGTTTTTGAGTAGGAAAAAAACATTACAGAGAAAAAAACCACGGAATAAGCCAACTGCCAGAAGAATTAAAAAAAATGTTAAGAGAAGAATAAGGGCAGTCAAAAAAGTAATTAAAAAAATAAATTCCGCAAAAGCCGTTAAACATAAAAATAGAGGATTTTTGTTAAAACAGGAAGTTGCGGAATTTCCGGCGGAGTCGATGTTTAAGGCAAGAATTAAAGTAATTGGAGTGGGCGGCGGGGGAGGGTCAATTGTTTCTGAAATTGGACGGTCCTTAGAAAAAGCCACATTTGTCATTGCCGACACGGATGTCCGGGCGCTAAAGAAAAAAACCGGAATTAAATATTTTTGCTTCGGCCAAAATTTAACCCATGGATTGGGAACCGGGGTTAATACAAGGCTGGCAAAACAGGCGGCGGAACAGGATAAGGATAAAATTTCAAACTTTTTTAAAGATCAGGACATAATAATTTTTATAGCTTCCTTAGGCGGCGGGCTGGGATCTGGAGCCACAAAGGTTTTTGTTGACGCCGCAAAGGATTTTGGCGGCATTACTTTAGGCATATTTACCCTGCCCTTTAGATTTGAAGGGAAAAATAAAACAAAAATAGCCCTGAAAGCGTTGAAAGATTTGAGAAACTCATTAAATGTTTCAATTACAATCCCCAACGAAAAAATTTTTAAAATTATTGATAGCAATACTCCTATAACCCAGGCTTTTTCAATTGTTAATAAAAACTTAATTGAATCGCTAGAATCGCTGATTGATTTAATTTATAACCCCGGCCTTATAAATATAGACTTCGCGGATTTGCGGGCGATTTTAACGGGCAGGGGCAATTCAGCATTTTTAAACACAGTTGAAAGTTCAGGAAAAAACAGAGCAGAAGATATTGCGAAAAGAATTCTTTTTAATCCCTTGTATCAGAGCAACAACTTCATAACGGAAAATATTCTATTTAATGTTTCAGGCGGGCAGAATCTTTCAATGCGCGAGGTGGAAAAAATAAGCAATGACATTTCCCGGCTGAATCCGAACGCGAAAATTATTTTTGGCATTTCTAAAGATTCAAAATTAAAAAATAAAATAAAAGCGACGGTTTTAATGACCGGCCCCAGAAAAAAATCAGAGCCGGCAAAAGATACGGAAATAAAACCGGCAGAGATTAAGGCCATTATAAAAAAACCCGTACCGGCGGTAGAAAAGCCGGCGAAAAAGAAGAAAACAATCGCGGTAAAAAATAAAAATAACGGAAAAAAACCAAAGGTTAGTGATAAAAAGAAAAATACCGAAAACAAAAAACAAGAGTCAGAAAAGCCGGAGAACGAGCGGAGTGTAAGCTCAATACCTATTTTTAACAGAGACACGGAAACCGAGCCCGTTGCTGTCGGAGATAAAAAATTGAGCGCAATCTCCGATTTAACCGACTCGGGTAAAAAAGCGATAAGACGAAATGCCATGGATATTAAAAAAGCGTTGGAGGCCGAAGAACAAAAAAAACAGCTTCAGGAAAAGGAGTGGGAGATACCGGCGTTTTTAAGAAAAGTAAAATATAGAAGCTAAATATTATATGGAGATAAAAAAAGCAATAATACCGATAGCGGGCTTAGGCACAAGATTTTTGCCGCTTTCAAAAGCTCTGCCAAAAGAGTTTTTTCCTTTGGTTGATAAGCCGATTATCCAATATATAATTGACGAGGCTAAAAAATCAGGCATTACTGAAATAGTTTTTGTTTTAAGCCCCAGGCAAAAAACTATTTTAAATTATTTTAAAAAAGATTCTGAATTAGAGAAAATTTTGATTAAAAGAAAAAAAGAAAATATACTGAGAGATTTAAAAGACCTCGAAAATTCTTTTGAGGGGGTTTCTTTTTCCTTTGTTGTGCAAAAAAAACCTCTCGGTGACGGACACGCTATTTTGCAGGCCGGTAAATTTATCAAAAATGAGTCGGTTGCCAATTCTTTTGGCGACGACATTATTGATTCTGATATTCCGGCTTTGTTGCAACTGGCAGAAATTTTTAAAACATGCAATGCTCCGGTTTTGGGTTTAAAGGTTGTGCCAAGGGAAAGAGTTCCGGCATATGGAATGATTACGGCAGAAAAAATTGCCAGCAGGCTTTATAAAATAAAAAAAATTACTGAAAAACCTGATTTGTCCCAGGTAACATCGAATCTTGTGGTTATTGGAAAACATATTCTGACTCCGGAGGTTTTTGAGTATCTTAATAAGGCAAAACCGTCAAAGAAAGGAGAAATAATTCTGGCAGAAGTTTTTGATAAAATGCTTTCAGACGGAAAAACAATTTACGGATATGAATTGAAGGGGGAGTGGCTGGAATGCGGCGACAAATTAAAATGGCTGAAATCTTTCCTGTATTTTTCCATAAAGGACGCGAGGTTCGGCAACGAATTAAAACAATACATAAAAACAATAAAATAAGTTTCAGAAATTATGAAAGCTGCTTTTTTTGAAATAGAGGATTGGGAAAAAGAATATATTAGCTCAAAAATTAATAATCAGGAATTGTCGTTTTTTCCTGGGCCGGTAGCGCCAGAAAACATTGCAGAAATTAAAAACTGCCAGATTATTTCTCCCTTTATATATTCTAAAATAGACGAGAATATTTTGTCTGAACTATCGGAGCTTAAATTTATTTCTACTCGATCTACGGGTTTTGACCACATAGATATGAGTGAAACGAGAAGAATAAATATTTTAGTTTCTAATGTTCCGTCATACGGAGAAAACACGGTGGCCGAACATACTTTTGCCTTGATTTTAGATCTTTCCAGAAAAATATATCAATCCATCAATAGGGCAAAATCCGGAGATTTTTCGCTTGATGGATTAAGAGGGTTTGATCTAAAGAACAAAACATTAGGCATAATCGGGCTGGGGCATATCGGCCAGCGCGTTGCCAAAATCGCAAGAGGATTTGAAATGAATGTTTTAGTCAGCGACCTTAATAAAGATAAAAAATTAGTTCAAGAATTAGGCTTTCAATATACAGATATAAACGATCTTTTGGCAAAGTCAGACATTATAAGTTTGCATGTTCCGTACAATAAAGATACTGATCACCTAATTAATTTGCATAATATAAATCTGATTAAAAAAGGGGCATATTTGATAAATACTGCGAGGGGTGGATTGGTAGAAACAACAGCCTTAATCGAATCTTTAGGAAAAGGAATCTTGGCTGGCGCAGGATTAGATGTTTTAGAGGAAGAGTGTTTTGTAAAAGAGGAAAGGCAGCTTTTATCAAAAGAGTTTCCAAAAACGTGCGATCTAAAAACCGTTTTGCAGAATCACATATTGCTGCAGCAGGAAAATGTTATTATTACTCCCCATAATGCTTTTAACTCGAAGGAAGCATTGGAAAGAATTTTAGAGACAACGGTTCAAAACATACAGGCATTTCTAATCGGAAAAGCAATAAATATTGTTAAATAATTTTTATTATTATGATTTACGACCTAATTATTATCGGCGGCGGGCCTGCCGGAATTACGGCCGGCATTTACGCTGGCCGGCAGAAAATGAAGACTCTTTTAATGACAAAGGAATTCGGCGGACAAGTGGCAAAAAAAGCCACAGAGATTTGCAACTATCCTGGTTTTGAAAAAATTTCAGGAATAGAGCTGATAGATAAGTTTGTTGAGCATTTAAAAAAACAGGAATCTGTTGAAATAAAATTTGCCGAGGTTGAAAAAATTGAGAAACAAAGTGATATTTTTACAATCACAACAACTGAAAACGAAAAAATCCAAAGCAGAGCCGCGATAATAGCGACGGGAGCTGACCCAATGCCATTGGAGGCGATCGGTGAAAAAGAATTTATTGGCAAAGGCGTCAGTTATTGCGTCACCTGCGACGGCCCTGTGTTCAGAAATAAAACAATTGCGATAATCGGAGGGGGAAATGCCGGTTTAGAAGCGGCTTTATTTATGGTAAATTACGCCAGTAAAATTTATATTTTGGAATTTGGCCCAGAAATAAATGCTGACCATGAAAATAAAAACGATATTGCTAAATCAAACAAAATTGAAATTATTAAAAACGTATCCGTAAAAGAAATTAAGGGAAAAACAATGATTGACTCCTTAGTTTATCAGGACAATATTTCAAAGGAAAATAAAACCCTGGAAGTTCAAGGGGTTTTTATAGAAATTGGAAGCCAGCCGGCAACCGCTTTGGCAAAGGGTTTGGTTGATTTTACAAAGAGAGATGAAATTATTGTCGAGCCGGAAACATTTGGCACAAAAACACCCGGTCTTTTTGCCGCCGGCGACGACAACTCGGGTCCCTACAAACAAATTGTTACAGCCGCCGGCGAAGGTTGCAAAGCAGTTCTCGCCGCCTATGACTACTTGCGCAAACTAAACCAAAGTAAATAGAATAAGCCTTATAAAATTTAAATATTATATAAAAACACCTTCACACCCATGCGTTGGTGCGTAGATGTAAAAAAATATGCCAGTGTTTCATTTAAATAGTTTGCCAAAGCAAAAAAGAATTCAAATGATTGGCGAGTTCTATGATACAATAGACTCGTTAAAAGATAGAGGTGAAGTGCGTTTATTTTTAAAAAGTTTATTGGGTCCCGAAGAAATCGCAATGCTAATGCGAAGAATAGAAATAGCAGTGCTTCTAACCGCTAGATATAATTATAATCAAATAATAAAAATGCTCGGTGTTGGAAGCAATAAAATTGCAAGTGTTCAAAAATGTTTGCAACAAGATGATAATGGATATAAAATAATTATAAAAAGATTGATTGAAAGTAGGAAGAAAAGATTAAAACGGATGAAATCTGAAGAAAAAAATGCTAAAGAAGGATCATCTATCAAAAAATTTAGCGCGACGAATATAATTTTGTCAGGTTTGCTTGATGCGGTTATAGAAAAATTAGACGGCGATAAAGAACTAGAAAAAGAAGCATTGCTTTTCACGCCATCGTCTGGGCGCTCACATCTACACACCAATGAGTAGATGTGCAGAATTTAATTATAGTAAAATTTTGTTGATAAATTTATGAATTTATTATCTATGAAATTCGCAGTGAATCCAAAATTTATTATTGGGCATTATCGGTATTTCGGGAATCATTCTGGCTTTTACTTCCATTATTTTATTGTCGAATGGTTAATTTAAAAATAAAATGAGTAAAATAAAAAGTTTAATTGCGAGGGAGATAAAGGACTCACGGGGGAATCCGTCCGTTGAGGCTGTTTTGGAAACTGAAAAGGGAGAGTTTTCGGCGTCTGTGCCTTCGGGGGCTTCTACGGGTAAAAATGAGGCATTAGAGTTGAGGGACGCAGATGGAAAAGGAGTTTTGAAAGCCATTGAAAATGTAAACAAAATTATTGCGCCGAAATTAAAAGGTAAAAATCCGGAAAATCAGCAGGAAATTGATAAAATAATGATTGAATCAGACGGCACGGAAAATAAATCAAAACTTGGAGCCAATGCAATTTTGGCGGTTTCATTAGCCGTGTGCCGCGCCGGCGCCGCCTCAAAAAAAAGTCCATTGTATCAACACATCGCAGATTTAGCGGATGTCCGACATCCAACATTTGTGGGATGTCGGACATACCACAAATTGCCACTTGCGATGTTCAATATTTTAGAGGGTGGAGCGCATGCTAAAAACGAGTTGGCGATACAGGAATTTATGATAGTTCCCTGCCTGCCGGCAGGCGGGCGCAAAAACAAGAGCTTTGCTGAAAATTTGGTTTTGTGTAATAAGGTTTTTCAAAACCTAAATAATATTTTAACCAAAAATTACCCTTCGGCACCCTTAGACTTAGCTCGGGGCAGGAGTTCGGGGCAGGCGGAAATGGGTGACGAGGGAGGATTTGCCCCACAAATTTCCAAAACCGAGCAAGCTTTGTTTTTGTTGAGAAATGCGATTGGGCAGGAAGACTGTAAAATTGCCATAGATTGCGCGGCTTCGCAGTTTTATCAAAATGGGAAATACAAAATTGACGGACAAGAATTCACAGCCGTCGGACTCTCGGAATTTTATGAGGGTTTGGTGAAAACTTTTCCCATAATCTCAATTGAAGATCCTTTTGCAGAGGAGGATTGGAATGGTTTTGAGCTTATTGTGCGACAACTGGGAAATAAAATTTCGATTGTCGGTGACGACCTAACAACGACTAATATCAAAAGGATAAAAGAGGCGCATAATAAAAATGCCTGCAATGGAGTTATTTTAAAATTAAATCAGATAGGCACGGTTTCAGAAACAATTGAAGCGTCAATCTTGGCAAAATCTTTCGGCTGGAAAACAATAGTGAGCCACCGCAGTGGCGAGACTTCGGACAGTTTTATTGCAGACCTCGCGGTAGGGTTATCCACAGATTTTATAAAATCTGGGTCTCCCGCAAAAGAAGAAAGAATGGCAAAGTATGCCAGATTATTAGAAATTGAGCAGGAAATAAAGCGATAATCGCCAATGTCAATGGAATGATAATTAGCTCGCGCCCGACTTTGAAAAAATATATAAAAGGGTGTAAAATATAAGAACAAGAATTAAATAAAAAATAAAAATGGCTAAATTATTTTTGTTGCGGCATTTGAAGTCACAGTGGAACGATGATGACAGGTTTGCGGGTTGGACTGACGGGCCAATTGCGAAAAAAGAATCAATAAAGGCAATAGAACTAGCTGAAAAAGTTTTTGTGAATAACATTGATGTTGTCTATACCTCTCCGCTATTTCGCAACCAAGATACTGTTGCGAGAATTTTTGAGGCGATAGATATTAAGTACCCTTTTTTTATACATTTGGACGGCGGTAAAATGCAGAGGTGGGGGAATTACACGGATATTTCAGAAAATGACGTGCCAGCATATGTTTCTGAGGCTTTAAACGAGAGGTATTATGGGAAGCTGCAGGGTTTGAATAAAAAACAGGTTGCCGAAAAATACGGAGAGCCAATGGTTCACGGGTGGCGCAGGTCATATAATTTTTCTCCACCAGGAGGAGAGAGTGAAAAGGATGTCTTTAAGCGGACAGTGCCTTTTTTTAAAAAATATATAGAAAAAGATTCAAAATTAGGTAAAAATATTTTAGTAGTGGCATCCCATAATAGTTTGCGCGCTGTGGTAAAATATATTGAAAACATTTCAGATGAAGATATAATAAACTTAGAACTGCCGTTCGGCGGATTATCTGAATACGAGTTTGACGGAAAGAAGTATACAAAAATTAGTATTGCATAATTTTTTTTTTATAATATAATAGGATTATTAAATAGAAAATTATTAAAATTAACAAAAAATGTTTAAAATAAATTTGAATAAGAATTCGCTTCTTTTGGGGATTGCGGTGTTAGGCATTATTATTACTGCCGTTTTAATTTATGCTAACCAAAACCCGAGTCAGTTTTCACTATCAAGATTAGGTTTTGGTCTATCCAATGACGCAATAGCTAAAAAATCTTTAGACTACTTAAACACTACCGTTTTGGCGGGACAGGCCCAAGCAACCTTGGTTGACGTTTCTGAAGAGTCGGGACTGGTGAAAATAAAGATAAAAATTGGAACCAGCGAATATGATTCTTATGCGACAAAAGACGGAAATCTTTTGTTTCCGCAGGCTTTTACAATGGAATCTGCCGCTACTGCTCAGCAACCAAGCCAAAACAATCAGCCCTCAGCAGACCAGGCGCAAAAAGCTAAAGATAGCATAACAAAATCAGGCAACCCCGTCCTTGAAGCGTATGTTGTCAGCAGGTGTCCGTTTGGATTACAGATGCAAAGAGCCATGGCTGATGTTGTAAAAAATATTCCGTCCTTGGCGCAAAATATGAAGGTTAGATATATCGGCGCAGTTTCCGGCAATACAATAACCTCTATGCACGGAGACGCAGAAGCTAAAGAAAATTTAAGGCAGATTTGCATACGAGAGGAACAGCCGAATAAATACTGGGATTATGTTTCATGCCAAATGAAGGCCGGGGATACAACAGGATGCGAAACATCAACGGGTGTTGATTCGGCAAAACTAAATGCCTGCGCATCTACGCAAAGCAGAGGAGTGGCATATGCCCAAAAAGATTTTGATTTAGATACTAAATATAATATACAAGGCTCTCCCACATTGATTGTTGGAGGAGCGTCGGTATCTGAGTTTGATTTTGGCGGCAGGTCCTCTGATGCCATAAAATCAGTTGTGTGTTCGGCTTTCAGTTCTGAACCGAGTTCCTGCTCTACAAAATTAAACACAGCAGAAGCGGCAACCAGTTTTTCAGTGGCATATGCAGGCTCAGACGCGGGCAGTTCAGGAAATTCCGGCGCTAATGGCGCAAATTGCGCGCCAGCCCAATAACATGGTAAAGATTTATTCAACGCCAAGTTGCGTTTATTGCAAAACTCTAAAGGAATATTTTAAAAAGCACAATATTGAATTTACCGATATTGATGTTTCAAAAGACGAAAAAGCGCTGGATAAAATGATAAAAGACTCGGGTCAAATGGGAGTTCCTGTTGTTGATATTGACGGAGAAGTAATCACTGGTTTTGATAAACAAAAAATTGACGGGCTTTTAAAAATTAATCAGGTTAAACAAAAATAAAATGATTAAAGTAGCAATAAACGGCTTTGGCCGAATCGGCCGGCAAACTTTCAGAAGAATTATTGATAAACATCCGCATTTGGAAGTTGTTGCTATTAATGATTTAACTGATAACAAAACTCTTGCCCATCTTTTAAAATATGATTCAGTTTATCGGACGTTAGATAAAGAAGTGAGTTTTACTGAAAACAGCATTTCTGTTGCCGGAAAGGAATATAAAACAACAGCTGAAAAAGATCCGGAAAAATTGCCGTGGGAAGAATTAAAAATTGATATTGTTTTAGAATGTACGGGTTTATTTATAACTGATGAGGGCGCCAGAAAGCACATTACAGCCGGCGCAAAAAAAGTGATAATTTCAGCTCCCGGAAAAGGGACGTCAGGGTTTATTTTAGGCGTTAACGCGGAAAAATATGAGTCAAAAATTATTGATGTTATGGATATGGGGTCGTGCACAACAAATTGCGTGGCGACAATTGCAAAAGTTTTGAATGACAATTTTAAAATTCAGAAGGGATTTATGACAACCGTCCACAGTTACACAAACGACCAGAGAATTCTGGATTTACCCCATAGGGATTTAAGGAGAGCAAGGGCCGCCGCCATAAATATAATTCCAACCAGCACTGGCGCCGCAAAGTCCTTGGGTAAAATGATTCCGGAATTAAGCGGTAAAATAGACGGTATTTCGGTAAGGGTGCCTACGCCAACAGTTTCTCTGCTTGATTTAATTGTGGAAATTGAAAAACCAGCGACAAAAGAAGAAATAAATAATGCTTTTAAAAGAGCATCGGAGTCAAAAGAATTAAAAGGAATTTTAAGAGTTGAAGATAGTGAACTTGTATCATCTGACTTTATCGGCGACAGCTGTTCATCAATTGTTGATATGAATGAGACAATGGTAAACGAAAATATGATAAAAGTTGTTGGCTGGTATGACAACGAGTGGGGGTATTCGTGCAGGCTCGCAGAGTTCTGCGAGTTCGTAGGCAACCGTCTCTAATTTTATTTTTGATAAACTAAAACAACGTTGAAAAAGAGTGTTGTTTTTTTATATTTATCTTTTTATTTAAATATACGGATTAAGCGCAACATATACTCACATATTTTTAGAGTTCGCCAATTTTTTTGAAATATAATTTTGTAAATAAAAAAGACGTTCACAACCAAGTTGGTTATAAACGTCTTGCCTCATCTCTGTCCCACATGGGGGCATGATGAAACCTACTCTTCTGGACACCACTGCCAACCGCCATTTGTGCACAATTGCCAGTGACCGCGAGGACCAACAGATGTTGTCTCTGGCTTTTTACGAGTTTCCAGCCCGGAATTAGTTGCGCGCAGAGCGGAAACAGTTTCCTTAATTTGTCCAATCATGTCTTCGATTTCTGATCGCAGAGCCATGACGGCGGTAAGGTCGCTGTTTTTTTTATGCCTCGCAAAACGGCCCGCAACTTTTTCCAGCTCATTCCTGGCATCATTCAATCCGCGGCGAGTTTCGTCCAGGGATTGCTCCAGCTTGGTCTTCTGCTCTTGCAGGGCAGCCATCTTTCTTTCGTAGTCTACTGCCTGCTGAGTTTTGATAAGCTGGGCATCAGACTGTGCCTTATTTGCCTCGGCTTGTACCTTATCCGCACTTGCAAGAACGGCACCAACTGCCCCTGTCCCCAGCTTTACATACGCATCATTGGAAGCTGGGACGATCACGCTTCCTTGCTTTGTGCTGGCAAGTATGGCAGTCAATGTCTCAACATTTTTCTGCGTGCTTGCCATAAGTTGGTCCTTGTTGGCGACCTGTTCGCGCATAATCCGAACTTGTTCCTGCACCTGCTGAAGCAAAACGGCGCTCTGCGAAGCTTGCGCAGTCTGACTGGCGGAAGTTTGTTCGGCTACAACAGCCCTATCTTCGGCAGCTTTGAGTTTTGCCTCGAGGTCTTTGTTGCTACCGCATCCAGTCCCAGCTCCCAATACCACTGCCACACACAAGATCATTGCGCTTCTCATCTTACACATCCTAATTAGAAAGGAACACGGTTTTTCAAGCAGAAGACACTCTACCGCTTAATTTCAAACCATATTTTAATCATATCATATTCCAATATCATTGTCAAGTCCTTGCCGTGTGTCAACCCCCTAGGCCTGTTTGGTTATCTTTTTTTATCCACTTCCTTGTTTTTTAAAAAAATAGTATAATACAGAAATTTATGCCACATCAGTTATGATTAAAATTCCTGTTGAGGTTTCAGCGCGCCATTTGCATTTAAGCCAAAAAGATTTGGAAACGGTTTTTGGCATAGGATATCAATTAAAAAAGAAAAAGGATTTATCTCAGCCCTCTGATTTTGCCGCAGAGGAGTTTTTAAATTTAAAAAACGGAAACAAAATAATTAAAGGAGTAAGAGTGGTCGGTCCTATCAGAAAAGGCACTCAAGTTGAAATAAGTAAAACAGATGCTTTTTATTTGGGAATCAATCCGCCTGTAAAATTATCAGGCGATATTGACGGCACTCCGGGCATTACGTTAATCGGGCCGAAAGGGGAAATTAATTTGGAGAAGGGGTTGATTATTGCTGAGCGCCATATTCATTGCGCTACAGATGAAGCAAAAAAATTAAAACTAAAAAAGGGAGTTGAAGTTTCTGTAAAAATTGAGAGTGAAAGGCCTGTAACTTTTCATAATATAAAAATACGAATCAGAGATGATTATAAATTTTGTTTGCACATAGACACCGATGAAGGAAACGCCGCCGGCATAAATAAAATTGGAGAAGGAGTTCTTATTATTCCCGCGGAAGCGGAAATCTAGAGTAAGCGCGCAAACCATGGATTCCCAATTAAGCTGGGAATAACACTGCTAATATTTTTATATGATACTCGTACTAAATTGCGGAAGTCAATCAATAAAATGGAAGGTATTTAGTGAAAAACTGAAGGCTCTCAAAGAAGGGAAACGAGAAATTTTGAATACGGCTGATTTTGAAAAAGATTTAGAAAAGGAAATTGAAAAAATTATCGTTGCGCTAAGAAGTAAAAATTTAAAAATTTCGATAATTGGCCACAGAGTAGTTCACGGAAAAAATATTTTTAGAGAGCCAACTGAAATCACAGAAGAAAATTTGAAGGAATTAGATGCCTTGAATTATCTGAGTCCGCTGCATAACCCATTTAATGTTTTGGGAATTAAAATTTGCCAGAAAATTTTAATTGGCGTTCCGCAATTTGCGGTTTTCGACACAGAATTTTTTAAAGACTTGCCCGAGGTTGCTTACACTTATGCGCTACCTAAAAAAATTATAAAAGAATTTGGATTTAGGCGCTATGGCTTTCACGGAATTTCATATGAATATGCTGCCAGAAAAGCAGCGGAAAAAATAAAGAAGCCTTTTGAAAAATTGAAAATAATTACTTGTCACTTGGGCGGGGGAGCCAGTATTACCGCAATAAAAAATGGCAAAGCAATTGACACCTCAATGGGATACAGCCCGACAGAGGGCGTTATTATGATGACAAGATCCGGCGACATTGACAACGAAATAATTTTGAAAATGTCAGAGATTTATGGAGTTGAGAAAGCCAGTGATATAATAAATAAAGAATCCGGACTTTTAGCAATTTGCGGAGAAAAAGAAATGCTTGCCGTTTTAGACAAAAATAAAAATGGCGATAAAAAATCTAAACTTGCTTTAGAAATTTTTGTTTATCAGATTAAAAAATATATCGGCGCGTATTATGCAATTTTAGGCGGATGCGATATATTGGTTTTTACAGGAGCCGTTGGCTTTGGCTCGGTAAAAATAAGAAATATGATTTGCAAGGATTTAAATATTTTGAAAAAGACGAAAGTCCGGGCAATTGAGACAAATGAAGAACTGGCAATTGCCCTAAAAATTTTAAATTTAAAATAAATAAACACTAATCTTTTATGCAAAAAAACGACAAAAATATACTGTGGTTCAATGAAATAGGTATTAATGATGTTCCTGTAGTGGGAGGAAAAAACGGTTCGCTTGGAGAAATGTATGTTAATCTTGTTTCAAAAGGGGTTAATGTGCCGTACGGATTTGCCATAACGGTTAATTTTTATTGGAAATTTATAAAAGCAAACGGATTGGATAAAAGATTATCGGAGATTTTTAAACAACTGGACCCTGAAAACATTGAAAGCGTCCAGAATGTCGGCAAAATAGCAAGATTAGCCGTTGAAAAATCTGTTTTTCCAGAAGATTTGCAAAAAGAGTTAATTTCCGCTTATTTGGAGCTTTCTAAACAGGCTAATACAGAAAACGCAGATGTCGCCGTAAGGACTTCCGGGGTTGCCGAAGATATGCCGAACGCTTCTTTTGCCGGGCAGTTTGAAACATATTTAAATGTTGTCGGACCGGAAAATCTTTTCAATGCCGTAAAAAAATGTTTTATTTCTTTTTTTACAGACAGAGCAATCGCTTACAGAGAACAAGTGGGAGTGGACCATTTAAAAATTGGGCTTTCAGTTGGCGTTCAAAAAATGGTAAGGTCTGATATTGGATCGTCCGGGGTTATGTTTTCCTGTGATACGGAGTCTGGATTTGGCGACGTAGTTTTAATAAACGGAAGTTACGGGCTTGGAGAAAATGTTGTGCAGGGAGCTGTTGACCCAGATCAATTTTATGTTTTTGAGACGACTCTGAAAAAAGGACTGGCCCTGAGTGGAGCCAAAGGGTTTAAACCCATTGTTGAAAAAAGATTGGGATCTAAATTGATAAAAATGATTTACGCCGTAGGTAAAAATTCTACAAAAAATATTGCAACCACAAGAAAAGAAAGAGAAAGTTTTGTTATTTCAAACGAAGATATTTTAACTCTGGCAAAATGGTCAATAATAGTAGAAGAGCATTATAAAAAATCAATGGATATGGAATGGGCAAAAGACGGCAGAGACGGTAAATTGTATATTGTTCAGGCGCGGCCGGAAACTGTGCAATCAAAGAAAAATCTCAACGTTTTGGAAAATTATGTGATTGATAAATTTAAAGCCAAAAAAATATTGGCTATGGGTATGAGCGTCGGAAGTAGAATAGGACAGGGAAAGGCAAAAATAATAATGTCGGCTAAAGATATAAACAAATTTGAAAAGGGCGAGGTTTTAGTTACCGATATGACTGACCCAGATTGGGTGCCGGTTATGAAAATTGCTTCTGCTATTGTTACAAATAAAGGCGGCAGAACCTGCCACGCGGCAATTATTGGCAGGGAATTAGGAATTCCAGTTGTTGTTGGAACCGGAAACGGCTCAAAAAAAATTAAAACCGGAAAAGAAATTACAGTTTCGTGCGCCGAAGGCGAGGACGGTAAAATTTACGAAGGCATAATCCCTTTTGAAATTGAAAAAATCGATATTTCAAATATACCGCAAACCAAAACCAAGATAATGATGAATTTGGGGGAGCCCGACCAATCTTTTACTATGAGTTTTATTCCAAATGATGGAATAGGTTTGGCGCGGGAAGAATTTATAATCGCCAACTCCATTAAAATTCATCCGATGGCTCTGATAAATTATGCTAAATTAAAACCGGCTTTAAGGTCTAAAATTGATAAACTGACGATAGGATATGAAGACAAGATTCAGTTTTACGTTGATAAATTAGCTGAAGGAATTGGAAAAATTGGCGCGGCTTTTTATCCAAAAAAAGTTATTGTAAGATTTTCAGATTTTAAAACAAACGAATATAGAACACTTGTCGGCGGAGAGTTATATGAACCGCAGGAAGAAAATCCGATGATAGGATTTAGAGGCGCGTCCCGATATTATCATCCACGATTCAAAGAATCTTTTGTTTTAGAGTGTAGGGCAATTAAAAAAGTTAGGGAAGAATTTGGGCTGGATAATGTTGTTGTAATGGTGCCGTTTTGCAGAACTGTGGAAGAGGGTAAAAAAGTTTTGCAAATAATGGAGGAAAACGGGCTGTCAAGGAAACCCTTTGTCCCGCAAGGCGGGACGAAGGGTGACATAAACCTGAAGCCTCTTCAAGTCTATGTCATGTGCGAAATCCCCTCAAATGTAATTTTAGCAGAAAAGTTTTTGGAAATTTTTGACGGGTTTTCAATTGGTTCAAACGACTTGACTCAATTAACTTTGGGTTTAGACAGAGATAATTCCGAGTTGTCTGCAATTGGAAATGAAAAGAATGAAGCAGTAAAAGAACTGCTTATGGAAGCCATAAAAGTATGCCAAAATAACAATAAATATATCGGCATTTGCGGGCAAGGGCCCAGTGATTTTCCCGATTTTGCCCAGTTTTTAGTAGAACTTGGCATTGAGTCAATCTCATTAAATCCAGATTCTGTAATTAAAACCAAAATCGCAATCGCAGAAACAGAGAAAAAGTTAAATGCCAAACAATAATTGAGGTAATAATTTAAAAATGTAATTAAAACCGTAAATAGTCCTGTAGTCCGAACCACAGGACTAAAAATGAGATGACGACTTTTCACTTGAATAGTTTACCAAAGGAAAACAGGATTCAGATGATTGGAGAGTTTTATGATATGATTGACTCGTTGAAGGACAGAAACGAAGTTCGTTTGTTTATTAAAAGTTTACTAACGGCTGACGAAATTGCCAGCTTGATGAGGAGAATAGAAATAGCCGTTCTTTTGTCTGGCGATTTTAAATACGATCAGATAATAAAATCCTTGAAAGTCGGGAGAGACAAAATATCTACTGTACAAAAAAATTTGTTGCAGGACGATAGCGGATATAAAATAATCGTGAAGCGGCTTATTGAAAACAGAAAGAAGCGATTAAAAAGAATCAAAAATGAAGAAAAATCCGATAGGGAAAGTTCAACACTTTCCGGGGCTTTAAAAAAATTTAGTCCCGCAAACAGAATTTTGCCGGACTTGCTGGATGCAGTTATAGAAAAGTTTGAAGACGACAAAAAGTTAGAAAAAGAAACGTTGCTTTTCACGCCATCGCGATCCCCATTTAATAATAAAAAATAAAAAAATGTTTAATAAAATGTACGATATTATAACTTTTGGTTCGGCGGCGCAGGATATTCATTTAAAATCCAAGGCGTTTAAAATTTTACAGGATGAAAAAGATTTCGTAACGGGCGCGGGGATTTGTCTTCCTTTTGGCTCAAAAATTGATGTTGAGGACATTGTTTTTTCTTCTGGGGGCGGAGGAACAAATACAGCCGCCACTTTTGCAAAACAAGGTTTTAAAACCGCATTTTGCGGGGCCGTAGGTGATGATATTATGGGCAGAGAGATTTTGAGGGAGTTAAAAGAAATGAAAATTGATACGCGGTTTGTTTCTGTAAAAAAAGAAAAACACACCAACCAGTCAATTATAGTTTCAACCACCGGAGACGAACGAACTATTTTGGTTTATAGAGGAGCATCTGAATTGTTATGCAAAGATGATTTTCCGTTTGGTAAATTGAAGGCTAGATGGTTTTATTTGGCTCCAATTGCAGGTTTATTGTCTCGCCCGTCCGAATCTTCGAGTGAAACGAGGAGCGAAGGAGGGAGCGACTTATTTGAGGATATAATTGATTATGCCCACAAAAACAAAATTAAAATTGCGGCAAATCCGGCAAAACAGCAGTTATCTTTGCCGGCAGAAAAATTGAAAGAAATATTTTTAAAGGTTGATATTTTATTTTTAAATCAGGAGGAAGCATCGTTTTTAACAAAAATTCCGTTTGATAATGAAGTTGAAATTTTTAGAAAAATTGATGAAATATGTCCCGGAATAGCAGTTATGACAAAAGGCGGGGAAGGAGTCGTGGCTTCTGACGGCAAATATTTATATTCTGCAAAACCGGATCCAAATAGAAAAGTTGTTGATACCACGGGGGCCGGAGATTCGCTGGCATCGGGGTTTCTCGCTGAATTTATCAGGACAAATGGCGATATTGAGTCGGCAATTCAGTTTGGATTGGCAAATTCAGCGGGCAATTTATCGGAAATTGGAGCAAAAACAGGTTTACTTGATAAAAATTCAAAATTTGAACGAGTTTCTGTCACGAAGGAAGAGTGCGGAGAAAATAATTTATGTTTACCAAAGTGAATAGCCGTCATTGCGAGGAACGAAGTGACGAAGCAATCCAGAGTGCGCGAACAGATTTCTGGATTGCCACGTCGCCTGCGGGCTCCTCGCAATGACGAAACCTTAACATGAAAACATTAAAATATTATTTTGAGAAGGCGCAGAAAGAGAAGTGGGCGATTGGGCAGTTTAATTTTTCTGATTTTACGCAAATGAAGGCGATTATTGGAGCGGCAAAGGAATTAAAATCGCCGGTAATTTTAGGAACATCTGAAGGCGAAAGCAAATTTTTTGGTTTAGAGGAGGCAGTTGCTTTACGAAATGTTTTTAAAAAAAAAACCCGTTCGGCGGGCTCGGGGCAGGCCGGCTTGCCGATTTTTTTGAATTTAGACCATGGAAAAAGTTTTGGTTATTTAAAGCAGGCAATTGACGCGGGTTACGATATGGTTCATTTTGATGGCTCAAAATTACCGCTGGAGGAGAACATAAAAATTACAAAAGATGTAAAAAATTATGCAAAATGGCGCGGGGTTTTAATTGAGGGCGAAGTCGGAAAAATTGGCACAGATTCTTCAAAACTTTATTCAGAAAAATTTGAAATAAAAGAAGAAGATTTAACGAAGCCCGAAGAAGCGCTAAAATTTTTAAATAAAACAAAGGCAAATTTGCTGGCTATAAGCATGGGAAATTTTCACGGTATTGAAGCTTCGGGAATAGACCCTAATTTAAGATTGGATACTTTGCAAAAGATAAACGAAGCCTTTCGGCAGGCTCGGGGTAGAACTAAAAATACATTTTTAGTTCTACACGGCGGGTCGGGAACTCCGGAAAGTGATATTAAAGAAGCCATAAAATTGGGTATTGTAAAGATAAATATAAATACTGAATTGAGGCTTGCGTTCTCTGGCAGTTTAAGAAGGGCATTGAGCGGTTCTGATGAAATAGTTCCATACAAATATTTGCCAGGAGCCGGAAAATCGGTTCAGAAAGCTGTTGAAGAAAAGATATTGCTATTTGGGAGCCGTGATAAGATTTAAATTGCGGATTGTTCGGCTATTTACAAAAGCAGATTAATATACTAATATAATAACATTACAAAAAACAATGGCAAGAATTACGTTAGAAAAAGAAAAGTGTATCGGATGCGCTTCCTGCTCCGCAATATGCCCGAAATATTTTGAGCTAAAGGATGACGGCAAAGCCCATATTATTGGAGCGCAAAAAAATCAGGCAGGCAACGATGAGTTAGATGCCGAAAAAATAGAATGCGCCGAAGCGGCCGCCGAAGCCTGCCCGGTATTGTGCATATATATTGAAAAATAAAAGTTATGATTTCACTAAACGCAAAAGTCAGAAAGGAGGTTGGTAAAAAAACAAAGGCATTAAGAGAATCGGGAAAAATTCCTGCGGTGGTTTATGGCCCCGGAGTTAAAAATATTTCTCTTGAAATTGACCGATTGGAGTTCCAAAAAATTTTTAAAGAGGCCGGGGAAAGCTCTCTTATTGACCTTAAAATAGGCAATGAAAACCGGCCAGTTTTGATTCACGAAATACAAAAAGATCCGATATCCAATAAAATCATACACATTGATTTTTTTCAAGCCTCATTAAAAGAAGAAGTTGAGGTTACCGTTCCCCTTGTTTTTGAGGGCGTGGCTCCGGCTATAAAAGAATTGGGAGCGACCTTGGTAAAAAATATGACAGAGATTCAGGTAAAGGCCTTGCCCCAAAATCTTCCTCACGAAATTAAAGTAAATATAGAAGAATTGAAAGCAATCGGAAACCATATTTTGGTTAAGGATTTGCCGCTGTCGGAAGGCGTTACGGTCTTAAAAAAACCGGATGAAATTGTCGTTTCTATTTCAGCGGCTGAAAAAGTTGAGGAGGAATTAGCAAAAGAAATAGAAGAAAAAGTGGAAGATGTCGGAAAGGTGGAAAAAGAAAAGAAAGAGGAAGAAGCCGCGGAGCCGCCAAAAGAAGAAAAAAAATAAGGTTTATGTCTATTACACAAATAAAAGGTCCTGTGCAAAACTAGGTCTTTTATTTTGCGCTTATAAATATATAATGAATTTATAATATGATGGCTAAAAAAATATTTTTATTTTCACTGATTTTTAGTTTTTTGTTTGTGGACTTGCCCGCCGTAGCAACGGCTCAGGCGGGGGATTTGGCAACTCAATGCGCCACATTGTCAGAATCAAATACCGGGTGCTCGAACTTAAACAATACCGAATGCCGGGCTCTTTTGGAAAAGTGCGCCAATTATTATGACCAGCAATCTGCCCAGATTTCTCAGGATATTACAAAAACAACTCAACAAAAAAATACCCTTCAAAATCAAATAGCTTCTTTTAAAAAGAAGATACAAAATTTGGAGTTCCAGATAAAGCAGAGTAATGTTATGGTAAAAGACCTTGGTCTGCAAATAAGCGACACCGAGGTTTCCATAAACAAAACTTCTGTAAAAATTAATGATTCGCAAACTCAGATAAAAAATATTTTACAATCAATTTATGAAGAAGACCAAAAACCGTCTGTTCAGATTTTACTTGAAGGAAACCTTTCTGATTTTTTTAATAATTTAGCCTATTTAGAAAGTTTAAATTCTCAAGTTTCCGGACTTTTGGAAAGCACATGCAGAAAAAAGAAAATGAGCAAAATAAAAACGAACAGGAACAGTATTTGAAGCTTACAGAGGCGCAATATCAACAACAGTTGAAAGACAAGCAAGAAGCAGAAAAAAAATCAGTGGTAATTAAGTCAAAATTATTTCAAACACTTGGCGTTTCAAAAATTCCCACGTTTGGCGAGGCGTTGGAGGTTGCGAAAACCGCAGCAAATATAACCGGAATCAGACCGGCATTTCTTTTAGCGATTATAAGTCAGGAATCCGCAATCGGTAAAAATGTGGGGCAATGTAATCTAGTTGACACAACTACAGGCGCAGGAAAAAGAATTTCTACAGGAGCCACTGTTATTAGAGTAATGAAGCCAATAAGAGATGTTCAGCCATTTATGCAAATTACATCGGCCTTAGGTCGAGACCCATATAAAACTCCTGTGTCCTGCTGGATTCCGGCTTACGTGAACGGCAGTCCGTCCGGCTGGGGTGGAGCAATGGGCCCGGCGCAGTTTATTCCTTCAACATGGAATTTGTTTGACGAAAGATTAAAAGCGCTTCTGGGAACGGCTCCCGACCCATGGGGAATAAAAGATTCATTTACGGCATCCGGATTATATTTGGCTGATTTGGGAGCCTCTGCGCAAACAGCAACAAAAGAAAGCACAGCCGCCTCTCGTTATTATGGAGGATCCTCAGCTTATGCTCGTAACGTGATGTCTAGAGCAAATTGTATACAAACATTTATTGACTCTGGCATGATGTCAACAAACTGCCAAAATCTCATTTTCTAAAGGCTCTTACAATTCCGTCTAATTTGCCGTCCATTATAGATTCTATGTCGTGCCACGATTTGTTTATTCTGTGGTCTGTAATTCTGTCCTGGGGAAAATTATAGGTTCTAATTTTTTCAGCTCTTTTGGCAGAAGCAATCTGCTCCCGTCTTTCATTGGATAATTTTGATAAATCAGATTCTTCCTGCGCCCGTAAAAGCCTTGCTGCCAGAAGAGACAATGCGGTTTCCTTATTTTGCAATTGGTTTCTTTCTGATTGGCAGGTAACAACAAGTCCGCTTGGCTTATGCGCAATTCTAACCGCAGATTCGGTTTTATTTACGTATTGCCCTCCGGGCCCAGATGATTTATAGGTTGAAATTTCCAGATCCGATGGGGAAATATTTATTTCTGTTTTTTGGGGTTTTAGTAAAACAGCAACCGTTGCGGTTGAAGTATGCACGCGCCCTTGTTTTTCAGTTTTTGGAATTCTTTGAACCCGGTGTACTCCGCCTTCGTTTTGCATTTCGTTATAAACTCCAGTTCCCGATAATTCAAAAATTATTTCTTTGTATCCGCCGATCGTTGAATTACTTGAATCTAAAACCCTTTCCTTCCAACCCTTTGCTTGGCCATATCTTGAATACATTCTGTATAAATCGCGCGCAAAAAGCCCTGCCTCGTCTCCGCCGGTTCCAGCCCGTATTTCAAAAATTACAGCTTGCTGTAATTTTTGCCCTGAGCCCGCCGAAGGGCTACCTTCAACGTCGGGTCTGTAGTTTTTCCAATCTTCTTCAGTAAATTTTGAGAAATCTTGTTCCATAAATTATGAACGAATGTGAATAATTTACCCTGAACTTATCGAAGGGTATGCATTTTCAAATCCTACCATAAAACATTGCTTTTGAAAAGATTATTTGGTATTATATAAAGCATATGAAAAAAGACATACACCCCAGATATTATCCGAAAGCTTCTGTCCACTGCGCTTGTGGCAATACTTTTACAGTCGGCTCTACAAAAGAATTTATAGAAACTGAGGTTTGCGCTCAGTGCCATCCTTTTTATACAAAAAAAGAAAAAGTTATGGACACCTTGGGCAGGGTTCAAAAGTTTAAAGACAGAGCGGCAAAAAAGAGGGTACTAATTAAAAAGAAAAAATAAACACATATGGAAAACGAAATCAAATTGAACGTAGAAGAAATGACGCAGGCTGGTATGAGTTTTGGACACAAAATTTCAAACCTTCACCCAAAAATGAAGCCATATGTTTCTGGCATTAAAAACAGTGTCAATATCATTGATCTGGAAAAAACTGCCAAAGATTTTGAAAAAGCGCTGAAGTTTATTTCGAGGCTTGTTTTTGAAAATAAAACAATACTCTTTGTCGGCACAAAAATTCAGGTAAGGAACCTGGTAAAAGCCACAGCCGAAGAGTGCGGATTTCCATATGTTACCGAAAGGTGGCTGGGCGGAACAATCACAAATTTTGAAACTATTTCAAAAAGAGTAGGATACTTTAAGGATTTAGAAAAGAAAAAAGAGATAGGCGAACTTGAAAAATATACGAAAAAAGAAAGATTAATGTTTGGCAAGGAGATGGAATCTTTACGGGTAAAATTTGAAGGAATCAAAGATATGACCAAATTGCCGGATGCTGTTTTTATTTTTGACCTGAAAAAAGACGAAACCTGCGCCAGAGAAGCGAAAAGAAAGGGAATTGAAATAGTGGGAATTGTTGATACAAATATAAACCCTGAAATGGCAAATTATCCTATCCCGGCCAATGATGATGCTATTTCTTCAGTAAAGTACATACTAGACAAGGTAAAAGAGTGTATAATGGAAGCAAAGCAATCAAAATAAACATATCGCTACGTTACGTAAACTTATGGTTACTATTGACCAAATCAAACAACTTCGTGAAGAAACAGGTGTTTCTGTCTCCGAGGTAAAAAAGGCGCTGGAGGAAGCCAAGGGAGACATGAAAAAGGCAAAAGAAATTTTAAGAACGTGGGGCAAAACTTTGGTTGGCAAAAAAGCCAGCCGAGAAACAAGGGCTGGTGTGATTGACTCATATTTACACCCAAATACGAAAACAGGGGTGTTGCTTGATGTCAGATGCGAATCTGATTTTGTTGCAAAGTCGCCCGAATTTAAAAATCTGGCGCATGAAATCTGTTTGCAAATTGCGGCAATGAAGCCCTTGTTTGTTTCGGAAAATGAAATTCCAGAAGAATTTTTAGACGGCGAAACAAAAATTTATAAAGAGCAGATAAAAGATTCAGGCAAGCCGGAAAAAATTGTGGCGCAAATTCTTGAAGGAAAATTGAGTAAATACAAAGCAGGAATTTCTTTGTTAAGCCAGCCATGGATAAAGGACGACACAAAAACAATAAAGAATTTGATTGAAGAATCGGTTGCTAAAATAGGGGAAAACATAGAAGTAAAGCGCTTCGCGCGTTATGAAATATAGCCAGTGAGTAGTTGGTAGTGAGCAGTTGGTAGACTAAAGCGATTCTACAAACTACAAACTATAAACTACAAACTAAACATTTGTTAGAATTAATTTTTTTCGTTATTTTTATTATTTCATTTGGCGGTGTTTTGCTGATTCTCGCGCGTAAGATTCCAGTTTTGAGCACCTTGCCACGCAATGGCGCATCCGGAATTAAAAAGCATCGGATTATTTTGGATGCGGAGGATAAAATAAAAGATATTTTAGTTTCCTTTAAAAAGCAGATACTTCTGCATAAATTTCTTTCATGGGTAAAGTGTATGACATTAAAAGCCGAGGTTGAAATCGACCATATTTTGCATTCAATCCGCAGAAAAGCCCAACAGGTAGACAAAGATATTAAAAACCAAAAATAAATTTTCACTGAGCCGTTGAGGCGAAGTGCCACCTTAGCTCAGCGGTAGAGCAACTGTTTTGTAAACAGTAGGTCCGCAGTTCGAATCTGCGAGGTGGCTCATTATGTGACATAAACCACACATACACACATAGCCAGAAATATAACAATATAAGAAATTAACTTACCAATTCGGACGAATTGGTAAATGGAATAAAAGCATGAGCAAACGTTGGGTGAATATTTTTAAGGCGCTGGGAAATATAAACCGAATTAAAATAATCCAAATGCTATATAATGGCGAAAGCTTATGTGTTACAGATATAGCCGGTAAAATTAAGGTTTCCATAAAATCAACATCGCGGCATTTGATGATTTTAAGAAATTTAGAGCTATTGGACGGCGAGGGGAAGAATGGGCATGTGTTTTATAGCATAAACAAAAACGCGCCAGAGGATTTTAAAAAAGCAGCAAAACTTTTTCTCGAGTCCCGATAGCATTTACCAATTCGGACGAAATGGTAAATGGCAGTAACGGTGAGTGAGGCTGTTTTATTAGAGGTGATAGAATAAGATTAGAAAATAAATATTCAAAATTTATTTCCAATTGGAAATTTAGAAACAGCCCGTTTTAATAAATTAAATTTTAAAAATACTTTATAATTAACAAATAAATCTATGGAAGAAAAGGAAATAAGCATAGTAAGTTATCTTGAACAATTATCAAAAGAGACAGAAAAAACAGGATGGCATATTAAGGATACTATTGAAGTTGAGATGTCGGTTGCAAGAAGTATAGACGCAGGAGGTAAAGTGGCTTTTTGGGTGGTGGACGCTGGAGGAAAATATCAAAAAGAAAATCTAATAAAAGTGAATTTTGGATAATATCCAAAAACGAAACTTGTTCAACCTATAAATCAATTTAAGACGGATATACACAATAACCCGAGGAATTCAAGTAAGTAAATTTGAAAATTTCGCCCGAGCGTAGCGAGGCGCGGTCTGGCTATTGAGTCTTCACCCTAACGGTAAAATTTTCTCAGAAGCAAGTAAAAGGCTCATTTGTAATTACATTTTCGAGTAAAATTTATTGAGGGAAGGGTGAAGACTTGACAAGGGTTTATTTTGGATTAAGATGAAGATATAACTATTGTATATACAACAGATATATCTATGAAAACTATTTTAAATGTTAAAGTAGATAAAGAAGAAAAAGAAAAAGCCAAGCAAATCGCGTTGCAAATGGGGGTTCCTCTTTCTACTATTATAAACGCTCATTTGCGGGAGTTTATACGAACTCGCGAATTTTCGGTTAAATTAGACCCCGTTTTAAAGCCAAAAGTTGAAAAAGAGTTATTAAGAATGAGTCAGGAGTATCATAAAAATCCTAAATCTGCTTACAGTTTTAATTCTGCAGCCGAAGCTATTAAATTCCTTCGTGAAAAGTAAAGATGATAATTGATTTGTGTAAAGATTTTAAGAAGAATTTGTATAAACTGTCTCAAAAACAGCGAGAGCAATTTTATGAGCGATTGAATATTTTTTCCGAAAATTCATTTCATCCGATTCTAAATAATCACCAATTGCACGGAAAATTAAAAGGACAATACAGTATAAATATAACAGGTGATATCCGAGCAATATACGAACAAATAAACAAAAATAAGGTCTTATTTTTAAAAATTGATAATCACAATAATTTATACGATTAATCAAAAATTGGGAATACAAAAACAGCCCGTTTAATATAGATTAAATTTTATGCCAGAAAATTTATATTAAAATTAATCTATAAATAAATGAAACTACTTAAAAACTTAGCGAGACTAGAAAAATTACGAGAGTTAAAAGAAAAAGCTCGCAAGAAGTTGGAAGAGATAAGGGAGAAAAAATATACGAAAAAAGATTATATCCCCTTATTGATTTCGATTATATTTGTGGCATTATTCGTATTAAGGAACGGTTTTAAAACAAACATGTCAATTGGGTTTATGATAGGGGCTTTAAGTGTAGGAATAATATCTACTATAATTTTGGAAATAGAGAAATAAATTTTGAAACTTTGACATTAAAAATTGATCGAAAATTGAAAATTTCTTCTGAGTGGGGCGAGGTGCGGTTTGTAAAAAAAATTGACACGCGATTTTAAGGGAATATAATAAAATATAAAAATAAAAATATGTTTGTTAGAAAATGTGATTTGTGCGAAAAAGAAGTTAAAGATCCCGTTGTTGCCAGCGCTGGTTTTTTATCGGGTGCAAAGCTTGAATTATGCGATGATTGTGGCGAGCCGATATTAAAATTTTTGAGAAAAAATAAAATTATCGATAAAAATAATAAAGAAATTAAAAAAGCATAAAAATATGATAGATGATAAAGATATAGAAAAATTGGAAGAATCTCTTGTAACTAAAAAAGAGTTTGAGGGTCTGATGGAAGTTGTTGCCATGAAGGATGATTTGAAAAAATATGCGACAAAAGATGATGTCGTAGAATTTAAAGATGAAATTTTAAAAGGGCAAGATGAAATTATAGGCAAACTGGACAAGTTGTTGGGAGAGAAAACCATGGGTGACGCGCAAGATAAAAGAAAAACAAAGATATTGGAAATTCACAATAACGCGCTAAAGAGCAACAAAATTCTGTCGGAAAAAGATTCGGCAGAAATAGATAACCTGCGCGTATTTTAATTTTATGCCAGAAAATTCCGAAGGCCGAGAAAATGAACAAGAGGAAATTGAACCCGTCATAGAGTATGCGCAAAAAGGGGATTGCTCGGCAATTGCTGAGGTAGACAGAGACAGAATGCTTCAACGGCTTGAAGAACACGGTTGTCCTTTGCGAGAATTCAACAAGGAAGAAAGAGTTGAACAACTTAAAAAAGAAATCGCTGATCCGAACAAGCGATATTTGGTTTTAAAAATTGAGGGCCAAACTGCGGGATATATTGAATTGGTAAACAATACTGAATGGGTAAAAAAATTTAAATGCAAAAGAAACACAGTTTTTGCCAGCACTATTTCAGTTATTAGGCCATATCAGGGGCAAGGAAACGGCCCAAAATTAGTTGAAAGGGCTATTGAGAATGCAAAAGATTTATTTGGGGCTAAATATATGCGGGCAAATGTAATTATGGAAAATGAGCCCGCTGTAAAAATGTGGCAGAATGTAGGTTTTAAACAAGTTACAGATCCGCAACCAACTGGCGGCACATGGGATGGAAAACCCTCGCACACAATTATGATGGAGAAAGTATTAGAGTAGGCTATTGACAAGGATTTATTTTGAGATAAGATGTAAGAGTAGCTGAAATAGTATTAAATAAAACTATCTTCAACAAAATAATTTAAAATTAAACGTTTGCCTGCCCTGAGCGTAGTCGAAGGGTTAAAACGTCCGCGTCCCGATACAATAAGATTGCATCGTGGACGCGGGTGTTTTTTTCACCGCCAGCAGGCGGTGTCCTGTGGAGCTTCGGCGACGAAGGACAGAAATATCAGAACGGAAAGAATTTTGAAAAATAACATCCCTACAAACTAGAGTTTGTAAGGATGTATATATGAAATCCCAATTTGGTGAAACCGACTAAGTTGGGGAATAAAATGAATTAGCGAAGTTTAGCCAAGCGCAGAAATTTCTTCGAAATTTTTTGCTCGGTGAATTACTTCGTAGTAATTCGTTTCTTAAAGTTGTTTCGAATTATCCCGCGGAGCCTACAAGGCGAAGTGGGAACACATTAAGTAGTTTATTCTAACTAGAGTAATCAACTCAAATGTTTTATTTGAGAGTTTGATCCTAGCTCAGGGTGAACGCTGGTAACGTGGATACCGGCATGCAAGTCACGGGGGCCGCAAGGCAACCGGCGAACGGCTTAGTAACACGTAGATACATACCCCAAAGTGGAGCACAGCTCGTCGAAAGACGGGGTAATTCTCCATAATCCCCGCGGCACAAGCTTTGCGGGGTAAAGGCGCAAGCCGCTTTGGGAATGGTCTGCGGCCTATCAGATAGTTGGCGAGGTAAAGGCTCACCAAGTCTATGACGGGTAGGGGGCGTGAGAGCGCGACCCCCAAGAATGGCACTGCGATCAAATCGGTCGCCTAGAGAAGTAATTTTCTAGTAAAATCCAACTCATAACGGTGGAACCCAAAA
>Ga0075913_119_pt1 | contig 33701 bp, 42 predicted proteins | sample RifGroA2_FD_68332 | JGI IMG/M metagenome (GOLD analysis project Ga0075913, IMG submission 68332) | Parcubacteria bacterium GW2011_GWA2_37_10 | reverse complement strand
TTAAGTGGCGGAAACTCCGCTTCTTTTTACGTTTTTTCTCGTTTTCTTTTTTCATACAACTTCATTTTACAGAAGTTGCATTTCAAATGACAATTTTCATCGATTATCATCTTTTATACGGACAGATTTGAACGTATCCTGAAAAACATACCCTTTCCGCCCATATTTTTTATTAAAATACTTCGCTAAACCAATGCCCGTCTTCTGCATAAATTTGGAAATTCCATTGTCTTTAAGTTGCCTCACTAAAAGATGTATATGATTTGGCATAAAACTAAACGCCAGTATCTCAACATATTTATCTCTCTCATCTTCTATCAAGATTGTGCGACTCCCGATGTCGCACACTTTTTCTCTCCTCTTTTCGACAATACGATCTCGCCTTCTAATAAATATACTCACTGGGCTGGCATTGTTAAATTCGTAAATTGAAAAAATGCCCCGATAATAGTCGTTTACGTCTTTAAAAATCAAATTATCGTCAAGCACCCTTAAAGTAAGGTGATAAATTTCACCAGTTATAAATTTTTCTTTTCTTTGCGGCATAATTAGAAACTGTGCGACATCGGGAGTCGCACGATTCTTATAATTTTTGGCAGGTGGGGCAGAAGAACGCCGACCGCTGGCTAATTTTTATACGTTTAATTTTTTGGCCGCAACGGTGACATTTTTGATTTTCTCTTTTGTAAACCTTTCTTTCCGCGTCAAAATCGCCCTTAGTTCCGTCTGGCTTTCTGTAATCTGAAAAACTTTCTCCTCCCAATTTTACTCCTAATTCCAAAACTTTTTTTATCGCTTGATAAAGCAATTTTAATTCTTTATTGTTTAATTTTGCAATACTTTTTTCGGGATGTATTTTTGCCAGCCACAAGGCTTCATTGGCATAAATATTTCCGATACCCGCAATAACATTTGGATCTATTATCACTTGTTTTACCCTGCCTTTTTTATTTTTAAAAATCCCTTTGAATTTTCCGAAGGTAAAATTTTTATCTAGCGGCTCGGGCCCCAAACTTTTAAAATTTTCCGAGTTCAGTAAATCTTCTGTCTTCCACAATTCAACTTTTGCGAATTTTCTGGCATCAGAGAGCGCCATCATTAAACCATTATCAAAAAAAAATATCAGGTGCAAAAATCTGTTATAAGGGTCATTTAACGGACCTTCTTTTATCGGATTCCATTTTTCATTTTTTAATTCCCATTTTCCAACCAATAAATGACCAGTCATTTTTTGGTGCACCAATAAGGAACGCCCGTCCGATAAATCAAAAACAACATTTTTTGCTCTACGCCAAATTTTTTTTATTTTCTTATTTTTTAATTCTTTTTTGAATTGTTCAAAATCTTTTGGTTTTTTTATTATTTTTTTCCAATCCGACCACACATCAATAAAGGCCCTTTTTATGACCTTTTTGTTCAAACCGTTTACAGTTGTTTGCACTTCAGGAAGTTCAGGCATTTTTTGGGTATTATTTTTTGCCTGCTTGCCGGTATGCAGGTCTTGGCTTTAAGTTGTCTATTTGTTTTTTTAATTCCGATATTTCAGCTTCCTTCCTTTTTGCTTCTTCTTGAAGCCTTTGTGAATCATTTATCATCTTTTCTAGTTCCAATGTTCTGTTTTTAATTTTTTGCTCTAAGGCCGTTATTGTTTCCTCCAACGCTTCTGTTCTCGCTTTTACTTTTATATTTACCCCGTTTTCCGTCGCTTCAATAGTGGACTTGTTTTCCTCAAGCTTGTCGGCTATTTCATTAAAAACTTTTGCCAATTCTCCAAGCTCGTCTTTTGACTCCAAATAAACTCTGGACGATAAATCTCCCTTTGTCAATTCGCCGGCTCTCTGCAATATTTTTTTTAGCGGAGAAACGAAATTTTGCCCGATGGCAAAACCGAATAAAAATACGTATATAATAACAATTGAAAAAACTATATAAAAATTAGCGTCCAGCCTACTGTAGTCTAACGCCACAAAAACAGTTATTATAAAAAGTCCTGTTATAATTATAGGGAAAGCGATTTTAGATGTAATATTCGCCATAGGTTTTATTACGTTTTTAACGACGGCAGGCGGTCTATTAGCGAATTAAACTCCATACCAATTAATTTTTTTTCAACTTCATTAAAATTAAACTTTCCAAAACTGCAACTTTCCAAATTGAAATCTATATCAACGTCTTTTTTTGTTTCAACTAAGTGCCGTGATAAAAATGCGCTTTCCTTATTTGTTTTCAGCGCTTCCTTTACTTTTGGTTTTAAAACAGCCGTATCTGTTGAAAGCTCTTCGTAAAGATTTTTTATACTGCCGTATTTTTGTATAATTTCTGCCGCTGTCTTTTTACCAATTCCCGGAACCCCCGGAATGTTATCCGATGGGTCTCCGGTTAACGCTTTAAAATCATTCATTTGTTCTGGTGTTACGCCAAAACGTTCTATCACTTTGCTCCTGTCGTAAATTATTGTGTCTCTTATTCCTTTACCTAAAGTATAAACTTTTATTTTATCTGAAACAAGTTGTAAATTATCAAGGTCTCCGCTTAATATAAAAACTTCAAGATTATCATTCTTAGCGGCGCTTACCGCAATTGTGGCAATTAAATCATCCGCCTCAAATCCGTCTTTTGCAAATACCGGAATTTTAAAAGCTTCAAGAATTTCTTTTGCCATGGGTATTTGAAAAATTATTCCGTTTGGCGTGGCAGCTCTGTGAGCCTTATATTCTTCATACTCCTCGTGCCTGAAAGTTTTTGCTTTTGTGTCAAAACATGCGACAACATAATCAGTTTTTAAATCTTTAATTGCGCGAAACAGGGTTAGCAAATATCCGTAAACAGCGCCGGTTGGTTGACCTTTTTTGTTTGTAAGCGGAGGCAAAGCATGAAACGCCCTGTGCAGTAGAGCATTAGAATCTACAATTATAAGTCTCTTTATGTCCATTTATTTGTAAATATCGTGAGTATCAATATCGTAATAAATAACCTCGTTTGCTTTTAAAAATCTAAAAAGAATTCTGTAATTTTTTGTGACATAAAAAGCCCAAAAGGCGGAAAACTTTCCTTTGAGATTATGAACATTCAACCCAGGATGAAGAAAATTATTTTCAAAAATAATTATTTTGCTTACAGTAATTTTTTGGACTTCTTTTGAGAGATTATCAAATTTTTTTCTAAAATTTGATGTAGTATAAGCCTTATTTATTTTCGGCATATTTCTTTAAAAATTCCCTGGAAGATATTGTCCTGCCTTCTTTTAGTTCTATCTCGCCAGATATAATTGCTTTTAGCGCCTCGCCAATTTCAAATTTTTCTTTTTCCATTTTTTGCCATTTTTTTAAATAGTATTGTACAATACAAGATGAGCCCCAAATGAAAGTTGTTTCCAACGCAAAAGGAGCCCGAAATTAGGACCCCTTGCGCGACGAATGTGAGCCGTCATAATTGAAGTATGACCATCAAAATGAACGACTCACACATAGTTAGCATCGCACAAATTAAAGAGTTTTTAAAGATAAGCAAAGGGTTTGATTTTAAAACAACATCAAGAAAAGAAAAATACGATTGGATAAATGAAATACTTCTGAGGTTTAAATATTTTAGATTAAGAAAAAAAGACAAGACCATCGTTAGAAAATACATAATGCAGATGGCCGGGATTTCCGACGCCCAGCTGACAAGGTTAGTCAACAAGAAAAAAAAAGTCGGCAAGATTGTCGCAAACAACTCGGGTCGTCACAAGTTTGAAAAGATTTACAAACCAGAAGACATCGCTCTTTTGATTAAAACAGATAATCTGCATTTAAGAATGTCAGGATGCGCGACCAAGACAATTCTAAAAAGAGAATGCGAGGTTTTTAAAAAAGAAATCTACCGGAACATCAGTAAAATCTCTGCGTCTCACATTTACAATTTAAGGACAACGAGGCAATATGTTTCGCATTCTTTGACTTTTAAAAAGACAAACCCTGTTGGCTGTAAAATCGGAGAGCGGAGAAGGCCAGAACCGGAAGGCCGCCCGGGATTTCTAAGGATAGATTCGGTTCACCAAGGGGATTTTAATTCAGAAAAAGGACCTTACCACATCAATATCGTCGACGAAGTCACGCAGTTCGAAATAGTCGGTTGCGTTGAAAAGATATCCGAGTTTTACCTTGAGCCGATGTTAGAGAATTTAATATCGCAGTTTCCGTTTGTGATTTTGAATTTTCATTCAGATAACGGTTCAGAATATATTAACAAAATCACATCTAAGTTGTTGAACAAATTATTGGTTTCTCAAACAAAATCCAGAGCCCGGCATTCCAACGACAACGGATTAGTTGAGGGGAAAAACGGCTGGGTAATACGCAAACACATTGGATATGCTTACATAAAATCAGAATACGCTCCGATGATAAATCAATTTTACAGATCGTTTTTCAGTCACTATTTGAACTTCCATCGCCCTTGCGCCTTTGCTGCGATTGTCGAAGATAAGAAGAAAAAAGGCAAGCTAAGAAAAGTCTACAAAACATATATGACGGCTTACGATAAATTGAAAAAGGTAAACAAAAATTATTTAAAAAATTTAACAATCAAAAACTTCAATTTCCGACCGCTTACATTTCCTCCATTTCGGGCTCATCTCTTGATTAGAAAATACTAGTTATTTTATCCCCAGCCTGGTTTTTACCATTGCCACAATCGCGTCAATATGAAAATCAGATTTTATAATATAATCGGTTTCCTTTACAGTATCCACAGCCTCGCTGATGTGCTGTACGTCCTTAAGATTGGTTAAAAACATAATCTGCGCTTTATTACCAATTTCTTTTAATCTCTTCGCCACGGCTATTCCGTCCATTTTTGGCATTAAAATATCCAAAAGAATTAAATCCGGTTTTTCACTTGTAGCTGACTCTAATCCTTTTTCACCGTCATCGGCAGTAACAACAGCAAACCCTTCGCTTATAAAGCTTTGTTTTAGAATCCAAAGGAAATTTTTATCGTCTTCCACAATTAAAATTTTTTTATTTATGTTTGCCATATGATTTATGAACACAGTGAATAAATCATCCCGAGCCCGTAGGCGAGGGACGAAGGATTACTTATTTTTTATTTTCATAATTACCTTTTATTTTTACTTAATTTAGTCCGGTTTTTTCTTTTAATCTTTCTTGCCATTCTTTTTTTATTTGCCCATGTTGCCATATGATTTATGAACGAAGTGAATAAATCATCCCGAGCCCGTAGGCGAGGGACGAAGGATTACCCTTTCTGTTCTTTTACTTTAATTTTTTTATAATATTATATCCTGTAACCCTCATCAAGCCCATTATAGCATATTCATATTATTTATCCACAGTTCTAACGTTGACTTAATGTTATAACTTGACTTAGCATAAGCGTGTTCCGGGACTTGGATTCGAACCAAGATTCCATCCTTCAGAGGGATGTTGCCTACCATTAGCAGATCCCGGATTAACTAAACGTCCAAATATTTTCTCACCACGATAAAACTTGAAATTATGCCTACGCCCGCTCCAAAAGCCAACTGTATTAAAACCAAAATCCAGATATTGGATAAAAAATAATCAAAAGTGTTAAAGCCCGGTAAAACGGCGCTGATTTTTGGAGACAAAAAATAAGCAGAAACAGCGGAAATTAAAAAACAAATCACAAAAGCTATAAAACCGTAAATGGCGCCCTGAATTATAAACGGGCCTCTTATAAACCAGTCAGTCGCTCCGACAATTCGCATTGTGCTGATTTCGTCTTTTGAGCTATCAACCGCAAGTTTTATGGTGTTAAAAACAACTAATATCGCCAAGATAACAAGTATAATTCCCAAAATAAGGCCGAAAGTATTGATATTTGATGTTATGGAAAAAACTTTTTCAATTGTATCCTTTTTTTGCGAAAAGTCAACCTTATCTATGAACTTGCTGAAATTGGCTGTCTGTAAAACATTTGAAACCTCTGCGAATTGGACTGGGTCTCCGTTGGTTGTAATGTTTAAAGATGGCAAAAAAGGATTAGTGCCCACTTCTTCTAAAGCTTTCGCGAGAACCGCATTATCTTTATGCTTTTCATTAAAAGCCAACATTGCCCGTTCCTTTGAAACATATTCAACGGCTTTTATATCCGGAGATAATTTTAAAATTTCTTCTTTAACACCTAAAATATCCTGCTCTTGCGCATCGTCCTTAAAATAGGCTGTAATGTCAATTCTGTCCTGCACCTGTGAAATTAAAAATTTTGAAATTCCGTGAAAAAAGAAAAGCCAGGTAACCAGCATAATAGTAACAACCAAAACAAAAATTGCGGCAAGGGAAATGCCTTTGTTTCTGCTGAAATCATTTACGGCAAATTTAAAAATTCTGCTAAAATTGGTAACCATATTCTTAAAAAATAATTTTAAACTTTTTATAACATAAATTTTCCTTCCGCCTCGTCTCTGATAATTCTCCCTCCGACTAAAGTGACTACTCTTTTGCCTAATTTGTTCACTATTTCCCTGTCATGCGTCAATAAAATTACAGTAGCGCCCGCCTTGTTAATTTTTTCCAGCATATAAATCACTTCGTAGCTATTATACGGGTCAAGGTTGCCAGTGGGCTCGTCGGCTATTATAACTTTTGGATTGTTAACCAATGCCCTGGCAATCGCCAGCCTTTGCTGTTCTCCGCCGGAAAGTTCTTTCGGAAAATTTTCCATTTTGTCCTCCAGTCCGATAAGTTCTAAAACTCTGGGAACTTCTTTTTCAATTTTGCCGTATCCCTTGCCCTCAACTTCCATTATATAAGCAACATTTTCATAAACTGTTTTTGCCGGCAGAAGTTTATAATCCTGATAAATGCAACCTATGCTTCTTCTTATATTTTGAATTTCAAATGAATCCGCGGTGCGCAAATTTTTATTTTTAAAAAAAACGTCTCCGTGGGTCGGATCCTCCAAACCCAAAATCATCCTGGTTAACGTTGTTTTGCCGGCTCCGGATTTTCCCACAATAGAAACAAACTCGCCTTCTTTTATTTCAAAAGAAACATCCTGCAAAACAGCTGTCGGGGACCCATTTGAAAAATGGGCGGGATATATTTTTGTTACTTTTTCAAACTTAATCATTATTTTTCTTTTCCATTAAAAACAGGAATTCGCGGTGGTTTCCATTATCATTTATCCATTTGTTTGTCCAGCTCATATTCGCCATCACATTTTTTTTGTAATCAATTTCGACTAATTTTAACAGTTTTCCAGATTCGTTTATTATATTATTTAATTCCTGTTTGGTAACTCTGCCTCCGGAACTATAAGATAATAAAATGTATTTTGAATTCGTTTGTTGAATTAACTTTTTTAGCGCCTGCATGGCGATAAAATTCCCATCCTTATCTTTTCTAAATTCCTCAAAAATAGAACCAGAAACCAGATCCCTGCTATCTTCTCTGCGGTTTGCGGCGCCAAAAATCTTAGGTTTATCGTTTTTTATAATTGTTGTCCAAATATGGTAATATGAGGCATAGCGAACTCTGCTTGGCGGCATTTTTTCGTTGTTTGAACCATAGGGCGGATCTAAATAAACAAAATCAAATTTATTTTTTGATATTGTGCCAAAAATATCCCCGCGAATGACCTTATTTTCTCCTCCGTTCTCAAAACGTTTTGGCAATTTTAAAAATAAATCTTTATAAGAACGACGTGACCATTTTGATAAATAAGATACATAATGCCCAAGTGTGCTATCAACGGAATCTAGCGCGTAAATTAAACTTGTTAAAATAACAGATTTATCAACCCAATCTAAATTTAATTTTTCAATTTCATCGCGAATTGCGTCAAGCTTTTTAGTATTTTTTTCTTGAAACGGTCTCTTCTTTTTCGCGTCTTTTGCTCCGTAATTTTCTGTATACCAACCAGCGCAACCTTTTAAGTTGTTCAAATTATTTATAATCTCTTGATAAAATTTATCCTGTTTTCCTGACAGCAAATAACAATTAGCGAAAACTTCAGACCAAACGGAAATATCGCTTGATGTTGTATTATATCCCAATTTTGCAAATGCCTGAGAAACTCTCGTAGAGCCGCTAAATCCGTCTAATACATTTTCTACTTCGCACAATTCATTTAGAATCTCTACGATGTATGGTAAAATTTTAAGTTTCGAGCCGGCATATTTTATCCCCTCTGTTTTTGGGGTTGCTAAAAATGTCTTGCCATAAATATCTAATTGTTGACCTATTTGCTGGTTAATCATTGATTGAAATTGTTTTTTAATTTATCAATATCTTTTTGCAAAATTTCATTTGCTGATTTATGACCATCCTCTGTGCTGTTTAATGCTAAACTAAACAATTTTACCAATGTTTTATTATGAGAATATTTTATCCAACCATTGGTTAAAGAATCAAAATAAGAAACAGCATTTTTTGTGTGTGTCCAAAGACCTCTTTGCAGGGCGTTTGCTGGAGCCCCACCGTATCTTACTTCGCATTGGAGAGGCCCATTTCCATAAGCCTTCAAACTTATCGGAAATTTTTCTTTTGTAATTTCATTAATAATCATAATATATTCTTCGTGTTCTTTCGCTCTAAACAAATCCTTACCAACATGAATACTGTCATAATCATACATAAATTGTTTGATAAACTCAGCAATGCCAATTTCTGCTAAATCGCCGTGCGTTTTATTCCCAATCAATCGCATAGTAAAAATATTAGATAAAGTATTTATCACAATATTTTGGTTTTTGCTTGCCAATAGCTTGAACCTCTCTAAAAATTCTTCATAGTTATTCATAAATTTTTGTTACTTTTTCAAATTTAATCATAAAGAAGCTGAATAAGGCAACGATTTAATATAATTTTCCATAAATTGCCAATCGGGATTTCCTTTTTTATCAACGGGAAGTTTAATTTTTTCGAAAGGCAATCTCATCAATCTCACCTGCCTGCCATAGGCATATTTATATTTTAATTTACTTAATACTGTCACTAAAAATAAAGCATTATACTTATTTAATTCAAATTTAATCGGAATAAGAGTGTGTATATTATCGTCGCTAAAATATTTATAATCATGGTAAAAAACATTGAAAAACATATCAATTGTTATTTTATTTTCAAATATTTTTTTCTTATTTTCAAAATTTTCCAAAGAAATAAATCCCGCTATTCCATTATTGTTTTCACTAGCAGTTATAAGCGGAATATCACCACTTATTCTATCTAATTTTGTCAATCGCTCGCCCTTTTCGAAAGTAAATAAATTGCCCAAATTAAACCATTTCCACTTTTTTATATCCAATGACATTTTTTTGTTTGAGTTTTTATTTTTTAACAAAAATTCTGCCATTTCACTCTTTCCATTTTTGAATAAAAAAGACGCTAAATTAACCGTATTTTTAATAAAATCAATTTCGTTAAGATTATGAAAATCTGTTTCAAGATATGCCTCTGCGCACCATTCATTATTCATGCCTATTTTTTTTCTTATACTGACTCCCGGCGTAATTTTTTTATTAGTAAAATTAACAATCCATTCCCTGCGAACTTTCGACCACTTTTCTGTTAAAATTCTTCCTTGCGTTTTATCTTTTCTAAATCCATCATCTTTCCAATAACCAAACCAGCTTTCGTGATGCGGGTCACTATCGTGGGGAACATGAGCGGTAAAAACCATAATGCAAGAAACCATACCGACCGGATAAAATAAATCGTTCGGCATGCTCATCACCGCTTCAAGACGATGTTCTCTTAAAATTTGTTCGCGGAGCGGATGCGGAGCAATTGCGAGCGACATTGGCACAATAATAATTCCCGTCGCATTTTTTTGTAAAGCATTTAAAAGTTGAATAACAAAATTCCATTCGTGAAGATTTTCGCCTTTCTGCGAATATGGCGGATTGATAAAACCGGCTGTTGCCTTATTTTTAATTTGATTAAAAATCTCGTCATCGAAACATGACCCCTGATAAAGATTAGTTTTACCGTCTCCACGCAAAATCATATTTGAAACAGCCAACGCAAACATTGATGGCTCTTGCTCAACCCCTATCAAAGAATTTTCCAAAATTTTTAATCTCTCAATTTCACTTGCGCCGGCAGTCATTTTTTTCATTGCAGAAATCAGGAAACCACCCGTACCGCAACATGTATCTAGTACTATCGAATTTTTATTAAGTTTTGCCAAATCTGCAAAAATTTCTGTGATATGCTTTGGGGTGAGAACAATGCCAAGACCCTGTGCATCTCCGCCGGTATAACGGATAAATTCTCCGTAAAAATTTCCGATTATATCATAATCATAATGATCTTGTGTAAACGGCCTAACTTCATTGTCAATCTCCCTTACAATATGCGCAAGTGGCGATTCATTTTTTTTTCTGTCAATCTTTTGAAGCTCGGGGTGGTCTTCGATAAAACGAAAAGCATTTATAATAGCATTCTTTTTTCTTTCTTGATTAACGCCAAGTTTCGCCATGCCAATAATATCTTTTACCGCCTGAAAAGTTTTTTTCGCGAGTTCGGCTTCCTCGTATTTCGGATATGCGACCTTAAATCCTTTTTCCATCAAAGCCAAAAGTATGCCGCTTACAAGCAAAGGTTTTTGAGCTTCAGTAATCTTTCCATAGTCGCGGATATAATCGTGAAGATCGCGGGAAAATTTATTTAAGTCACTTTTTCGCGACTTTGCCAAACTTTCATCATAAGTAGCAAAACGAATATAATCTTGCCAAGAAATAATATCATCAATTAGAATTTTTCGTGTATCGGTAAGAATTGAATATGCACCAAAACCCTTTGGAAAAATGAATGTGCTAATTTTTAATTCATTTTTCGTTTGTCCGCTTACTGCAATCGCGATTATATTGTATTCTTGCGCTAAATGGGATGCATATAATAGTACGCCGTCAACAGCATAATCCTTATATTGATCCTTTGTCGATGAAATATGTTTTTTAAAGTCGGCCTTACATTCAATAACTAACAAGAAATCTCTATTATTATTTTGAGAAATTATAAACTCTGGCTTCCCTGCTCCGTTCCCAGACTTACTCGCCTTTTTCAATAATTTTTCTATAACTGGATTTTGGCTTTTTTGTTCCTCAATCAAAAAACCATTAATATCTGTAATTCCAGTTGCTTCTAATTTTTTACGAACAATGTTTTCTGTTATTCTTTCGTTTGCCATATCTCGAAGTTTAATAATTTAAAATTTTATTAAAAATTTATTTTTAATTCGGCTTCTATAAATTTTTCCAAATTTCCATCCAACACGGCTTCGGCATCAGACGTTTCATATTGCGTGCGCAAATCTTTTACCAATTTATACGGATGCAACACATAAGACCTTATTTGATTTCCCCAGGACGCGGAAACCGAATCGCCCTTAATTTTTTTTAACTCTTTTTCTCTTCCCTCTTCTTTTAGTTTATATAATTTTGCGCGTAAAACCTTCATCGCGTTTTCCTTGTTTTTTCCCTGCAATCTTTCTGACTGCGACGACACAACAATTCCGCTTGAAATATGCGTTATTCTTATTGCAGATTCTGTTTTATTTACATATTGTCCGCCAGGACCCCCGGCTCGGAAAGTATCTATTCTTAAATCGTCGGGTTTTATTTCCAGTTCAACATCTTTACCGCCAATTTCCGGCAAAACCTCCACGAGCGCAAAAGAAGTGTGCCTTAACTTCTGGGCATTAAACGGAGAAATTCTTACCAATCTGTGCACACCTGATTCTTTTTTCAAATATCCGTAAGCATAGTTTCCCTTGACTTCTATTGTTACAGATTTTATTCCGATTCTTCCCTCGGGTCCCCCGGCGTCTCCAAACGACTGTTGCAAAACTGTGGCATTAAAACCTTTTTTGCCGCAATATCTTTCGTACATTCGCAACAGCATCGCCGCCCAATCTTGCGAATCCTGGCCCCCGGCGCCAGAAAATATTTCTACTATTGCGTTATTCCTGTCATATTTGCCAGACAAAAAAATTTTAATTTCTTCTTTTGCCAATTTTGATTCAATTTCCTGATATTTTTTTTCAAGAGATTCAACCATTTTTTCGTCATCTTTTCCCAAAATGTTCAACTCCGCTAAATCATCTATCTCTTTTTTTATTTTTTCAATACTCTCAATTTCCTCTTTTAATTCAGAAATTTTTTGGCTCGTTTTGGCGGCATTTTCATTATCTCTCCAAAAATCCGGTTTTTCTGTTTCCACCTCTAACTTTTTTATTTCCTTTTCCTTGCTTTCTATGTCAAAGACGCTCCATCAACTTATGGAGCCTGTTTTTTAGTTCTTCAATTTTATTTTCAAATTCCGCCATTTATATCAAATGAAAAATTATATTATGTTTAGGTTATTTTATCATATCAAAAAATATAAAAAAAGAGGGACGCGCCGGTGCCATCCACCGAGCACAACAGCGCGTCCCTTGGCAAAACAACTTAGAGCGAACCTCTCTTAGGTCTGATAGGGGGCGGAAATAGTCCCCAAACCCAAACAGCCATAAGGCTGGAGGCGAATGAAATTGCCCGATGCGTAGATCTCGGGGGGTCTTCATTCTTGTCTCTAGTCATTTCGCCCTGCGCAGACAGATTGTAAAAGAGCATCTGGAGTCGAGCCAGCGACCGAGTTATGCGTTTCTCGGCGGGTCCACCCTTATCTCTTCTACAATCTGTCCCTATGGTTCGGTGATTTTATACTACCACAAACCGCAAAGATTTACATGAGCCGCTTGCAAGAATCGAACTTGCGTCTACGGTTTACGAAACCGTTGCTTTACCACTAAGCTAAAACGGCAAAGTTTTATTATCTTAAAAATCTTTTCTTAAATTTATCAACATTATTAAAATATGGCAAAATATCAGAACTGCCTTTTTTAAGATAATCTTTTATTTCCTCTATTTTAGACTCCGCAAAAACTTTTTTCAAAAGAGGATAATCGGCAAAAAAATAATCTTTTGTAAGCATAGCAAAATCTTGTTGATGCGTTTGGTAATAAAAATAAGCCAAATCCCATTCCCTCCTAATTTTTTCAACCTGCAAATCCTCCCAAATCGCCCGTTTTTGAAAACTTAAATAAATCGCATATAAAATTACTAATATCAAAATTGCTGTTAAAATAATTTCGTGCATAGAATGTAATGAGCGGTTATATATTAAAACCGCTCGTCTTTAATAAATACCAAATTTTTTTTAATTTTATCGGCTAAAGAAAAATCCTGTAAAATATCTGATGCTTTTTTGAAAACATCAAATCCTTTTTCTTTGTATCTTGGAATCAAATGCCAATGCACGTGTTTTGTTTCATCCATATAAACCAGATAAACTTTTTTAACTTTCAAAGTTTTCATCAAGCCGTTTCGCGTGGCAAAAACCGTATCCATTAAATAATCATAATCTCTGTCCGGCAGTTTGCTCAAATCAGAAACATCTTGTTTAAAAACAACAATAGTATGTCCGACAGCAATCGGCTTTTTTGCCAGACAAACATACAAAATATCGTCTTCATAAATTATAGATTTTTTTGGAGCTCTTAAAAAATTTACCATGTTTTTATTTTATTATTTTATAAATTTTATTTGAGTATGTGCCGCACTTTTTAGAATTAAAATTCGCGTTATAATGCTCTGATAATATCGCTCTTGCGGTTCCATCATGAATAACTAATAAAATTTTTTTGAATTTTTCTGAAAATAGTTTCTTTATAAATAAAACTACTCTTTCTTTTTGCTCGTTAAAACTTTCACCATTCGGAGCTTTTTTATCAGGATTATTTAAATCAAGGATTTTTTTGACTTCTTTGTTCGGCCGTCCATTAAGATCGCCAAAATTCCTCTCGCGTAGTTTTTTTGTCTTGATTATTTTTACTTTAAGACATCTATTTATGATTTCAGCTGTTTGAACGCACCTTCCCAAATCGCTGGAATAAATTATTTCAATCTTTTTCCCGCGCAAAAGTTTTCCCAATCTTTCGGCGCTGCTTGTTCCCTTTATAGTTAAAGGCGAATCTTTATGACCCTGAACAATCTTTTTTTTATTCCACTCTGTTTCTCCATGACGAACAAAATAAATAATCATATCGCTAAATCACTTATTAATTGCCAGCAAGCGCTGGGCAACAGCGCACACGTGTTGTGCGCCTTCTTTTGGCATGCGATTGACAAATTCTGTCGCCGCATCTCTCTTTCCCGCGCGCATAGCACGGCGGGCGAGCAACAACAAGACTGTCGCCTGCAATTCAGGGTTGACGCTGTCGCCTGAAATTGCGATCAATGCCGCATCAGCTTCAGGGTTACCCATAAAAGCCATTTCCACCGCCTGGGCAAACCTTCCATCGTACTCATACACTTTGGCGAGCTTGGCGGTAGCAACAAGGGTCGCCACCCAAGCCCTCCATTCCTTGGGGGCTTGATCAACCCATATGCACGCCGCCAACATGCACGCAGGACAGTTATCCTCTGCCCACGACACCTGAAAGGGTGAATTGCGCGTTGCTTCAACAACTTGTGCAAAGCTTCCTTCCATGCACTGAAACCAGACGTCCGCGTCATCCATTTTGTCTTGACACAAGGCATGTTTGAAACGGCAAGCCATTTCGCAAAACTGAGCAATCGTCGCTCCTGGCGCGTCGTTTATACGACTAGCCTCGTATGCTGATTGAATGTGCATTGCGGCCGCAAGGTCAAACCTGCCGCACGCGTCGTAGAAAATACCTTCTTGGTATTTGAGAAACGACCGGCAACGCATTTTTCTCGTGCCGTCTGGCAACATAGCAATGGCTTGCTCCAATTCCCCTACCATCGCCGCAAGAACTTGCTCGAGGCCGGAGTTCATTGGAAGACGACGGACGCCGTTAAACTTGGCAAGGAGCGATAATACCCTCGCCTCAGGAAGATTGTATACCATCATAAGTACTCGCTGGGCAATGTCAGCAAAAGCTCCATGATCACTGCATCTGCCTATGACAAGCCGTTCAACTAGGCGGTAAGCAGTATCTGTCTCCCACCCGTTTTTTGAATCGGGACTAGTTTCATCTGCCGTTGCCGTAGCGGCGATCAAATCGGCCAATGTTCTTACAGATATCGGACCAAAAAAACTCGGCATCAAAATCGGCATTGGACTTACTCCTCAAAAAGGTGATTGGAACCTCGTTTCTCTCAAAGAGCAACACAGTTAAAGTTTACACTTTATATTATACTTTGTCAAGCGGGTGAGCGGAGTCGGACCGCCGTCTATTCCTTGGGAAGGAATCATAATAGCCGTTATACGACACCCGCAAACTATAAAATACCTTACCCTAAAATTTGTCTTTTATCCAGCTCCAGCTTTGCGATAGCCAGATTGCCCATGCTTTAATATCAAAAAAATTTTGCTGGTTTTTTTCTTGGTTCTGTTGCTGGGGCGAAGGCATAATAAATGTCACAACTTTTTCTCCTTGTTTCTGCAAATCTAATTCCTCTCTGGCGGCTTTTTCTATATAATTATCATTGTTTGCCCCTGCTATCCCCTCTTTTAACGTTTTGTTCCTATTTTCAATTTCCTGAATTTGTTTTTTATAACCGCTAATCTGCGCATTAAGTCTTTTCTTTTCTTTATATATTTTAATATCAGCAAAAATCAACAGCGCGGAGACAATTAAAAACAAAATTCCTCCGGTAATAAAATAAAAATTACGTTTAGAAAACACCCTCTTTTGTTTTTTATCAAAATTTGATACCATAAAGAAAACTAAAAAGAATATATCGCTACGGTAAATATTTAACTAAATAAATATATGAAGAGAATAAAAGCAAAAACAATTTTTAAAATAACCTGGATTATTTTAATCAGCCTGGTGGCTATCAGCACGATACTTTTTTCGGTCGGAACAAGTTTACTGTTTTCCAGATAGTTTGATATTAGCAATTGATGCAGGCAAAATCATGCGGCTCCTAAATTATTTATCGCAGACTCGTAAACAGCTAAGATTTTTTTTACCGTCTCCCCGTTTATTTCGTAGTCTGGATTATAAACTATAGAGTTCCGCACTTCGTGAGATGATAAAATTTCATCCAAATTTGGCAACATACCCTTGCCGGCTTTTTTTAATGACTCTTCAAAACCTTTTTCCAGAAATCCCCTTTCTTCCAGCATTTCTCCCAAAAAGTCGTCGGCTTCAATTACAGCCAGTTTATATTCTGCTTCAATTCCTGTATCTAATTTTTGCCTAATTTTTTTCCAACGTTTTGATATTGTCCGTAAACCGTAAGATTGCCATGAAAAAAATTCTGTCACATCTTCTAAAAATTTATACTGCAACCAGCTGGAGTTTACCGTAAAATATATCACACCTGCCAAAAAAAACATCGCGAAACAGACAAAAACCAGCTTTACCGGAAAAAGCATATCCTGAATTTGGGGAGAGGAAATATAATAAATAAAATCTCTAATTCCTAAAAAATTATAGAAGTCAATCCAAGTCATAACTACAATTTTATTTGCATGACCAAAAAATATCCATTAAGGTGATGCTTAATTTTAAAAATTTCGAAACCTTGTAATTCATTTTTTGAAAAAATGCTTTTGTTGAACTATCGATTGAAAAAAATGATAAATAGAATACGTCATAATTTGAACAAACTAAGTTCTTCTCTTTTTTTTATAGTGAAAGGAGCTGAATCGACGCCCCATATTTCTTTTAAATTTTTTGTATAAATATATTCTTTATAATACTTCATTATATCATCAGACTGACTCATTCTTTCTAATCTATCTTTTAAACCTTCTACGTTGTTTTTATCTATTTCAATTCCAATAGATTTTCTTTTTAATTGCTCGGCGACTACTAAAGTTGTCCCCGTTCCTGCGAAAGGATCGAACACAATGTCGCCGACTTCAGTGGATGAAAGAATTATTCTTAACAATAACGTTATTGGAGATTGCTGCTTGTGAAATCTCTCTCCATTTTTTTTTCTAATAGCTTCATTCCCAGCAAAATAACCAGAGGTTAATTCTCTTATATCGTCCCAGATGTCTGTTAAATAAACTCCATTTTCTCGTTCATATTTATAATTTTTCGGTAATGGCGGAGAAATTCGCAAACGGTTGAAAACTTTTGGCTTTTGCCCTTTCGTTGCAAAACCAATTATCTGGTAATGCTTACCAAATTTGTTCGAACAAGGCACAGCCGAAGATTTTTTTTTCCAAATAATAAGGTTCTGCAACAACCAACCAGTTTCACGAAGGCATTGCAAGACAAATTCAGCATTTTTTTCTCTCTGCATAAAATAAATAGCCCCGCCATTGGAAGTAATCTCAAAAACTCCTCTGCAAACGTCTTTCATTAGTCGCCAGTATTCATTTTCCGGTAATTTATCATTCCATAAATTATATTCTTTATCTTGATTAAAGGGCGGGTCTAAAAATGTCAAATCAACTTCTTGAAATTTTTTTTTGCTTGAAAGAAGTTTGATGCAATCTCCTTGTATTATTTTATAGTTATTCATAACCTCCCCATTCTGATTCTTTCCTGTCTAAATCAAGGTAATCTTCCAAATAGAACAGGAAATTCTTATCAGAAAGATATTTTTTGGCGGTGAAAATCAATTTTTTTATTTCTTTGTTTTTTAAAATCCACTCATTTTCCCAAAACCTCGGGTCTTCGCCATCTACATTGAATAAAGATAATAAAGCATTTACATTAGTTACAAACGATTTTCTTTTTGTTTCTTTGTGTATTGATTCTATATCAAAAACGGCTTGTTTTTTGTTTATCGGCTCGCTCGAAATTATAAAATTGTACCTAATGCCATTAAGCAGTTCGTCCATATTAGTTCCTTATATCTTCTTTGATTATAGCATTTTTTCTAATTGAGAGGCAATTGCCAAAATTTTGTTTTCTTTAAAATAGTTTCCAATTATCTGCAAACCAACCGGCAAACCGTCATGTCCTGAGCCCGCCGAAGGATTTCCGATTTTCCCGGCGGGCAGAGAAAGACCGGGCAATCCTGATAATTTAACCGCTACTGTATAAATATCTGCCAAATACATAGAAATCGGGTCATCTGCTTTTTCACCAATTTTAAATGCCGGAAAAGGAGAAACCGGGCAAAACAGCAAATCAACTTTCTCAAATGCTTTTTTAAAATCTTGCTTAATTAATTCACGAACTTCCTGCGCCTTTTTGTAATATGCATCATAATATCCAGATGACAAACAATAAGTTCCAATCATAATTCTTCTTTTTGGTTCTGCCCCTAGTCCCCTTCCCCTGCTTTTTAAATAAACGTCTAATAAATTTTCCGCGGGCTCTGACAACCCGTATTTTATCCCGTCAAAGCGCGCCAAATTGGCTGATATTTCAGAGGGACCAAGTATATAATAACAGGCCAAAGCGTATTCTGAACTCGGCAAACTTATTTCTATAATTTCAGCTCCTCCGTCCTCCGCTTTTTTAACTGCATTTTTAATTATTTTTTCAACATCTTTGTCAATCCCTTTCATAAAATATTCCTTTGGCACGCCAATACGGCATCCCTTTAATTCTAAATTAGAAATTCTAAATTCTAAATTAGCGCTGGTTGCGTCCATCTTATCTTTTCCGTAAATTGCATTAAAAACTGTTTTAACGTCATCAATATTTTTACCAAAAGGCCCTATCTGGTCAAACGAAGACGCGTGAGCAATTAAGCCGTATCTAGAAACAGCGCCGTAGGTTGGACATAACCCAACAACTCCGCAAAATGAAGCAGGCTGCCTTATTGATCCCCCGGTATCAGAACCCAAGGAATAAACCGCCTCATCTGCCGCAACTGCCGCCGCCGAGCCTCCAGAACTTCCTCCGGCAACTCTTGTTTTATCATGCGGATTTTTTGTAACGCCGAAGGCAGAATTTTCTGTTGACGCGCCCATGGTAAATTCATCTGTATTTGTTTTTCCTAAAATAACGGCGCCTTTCTCTTTTAGTTTTTTTATAACAGTTGCGTCGTACGGAGCAACATAATTTTCTAAAATTTTTGAACCCGCCGTGCATTTTTCCCCCTCAACCAAAATTGCATCTTTTATAGCGCAAGGAACTCCGGTTAATTCTGAAAAATTACCGGTGGCGATTTTTTTGTCAGCCTCATCTGCCTCGGCTAACGCCAGACCCTCTGTAATGATTAAAAAAGCATTCAAATCGCTTTTTTTAATTTTTTGCAAATAAGCTAAAGTCAGTTCTTTGCTTGAGAATTTTTTGTTTTTTAATCCCTCGTGGGTTTGCTTAATTGTTAGTTCTGTAAAGTTCATTACAAAATTGTCTTAACTTTTATATAATCATCTTTCTTATCGGGAACTGATGCAATTATTTTTTCAACCACTTCCCTCCTCTGCGGTATCGCTTCATCCCTTCTGAGCGCCGAATTTTCTGCGAAGACCCGTTCTCCGCCTGTTTTTATTTTAGGCGCCTTCTTCAGCCAATTAAAATAATCCAAAATCGCGGACAAATCTTTCTGCATTTTTGTTATCTCAATATCGGTTAACTCCAATCTTGCCAACTTCGCTATGCGCTTAACTTCATCTTTTGAAATCATTTAATTATAATAACAAATTATAGCGCTACCACGGCGACTCAACGTCCTCATCTTTTAACATTACTTCAGACAGGGTTTCTATATTTTCTAAAGCGATGCCCGCTCCCCGCACAACGGATGTTAACGGGTCGTCAATGATTTTACAGGGCATTTTTGTTTCCCGCGCAATCAACGTATCAAGCCCTCTTAACAACGACCCGCCGCCCGCTAAATAAATCCCGTTAGTCATTACATCGGCCAATAATTCCGGCGGAGTTTCCTCAATTGTTGTTTTTACCGCTGTAATTATTTGCTTTACTGATCTTTCTAACGCACGCTGAACGTCGTCATTAAAAATAACAACCTCCTCAGGCAATCCTGTTACCAAATTTCTACCGCGCATTGGCATTTCTTTTTTTTCTTTTAGGGGAAGCGCTGAACCGATATTTATTTTAATGGATTCTGCGGTCCGCTCGCCGATTAACAACTTGTATTCTTTTTGGGCAAATTGGATAATATCATCGTTGAGCTTGTCGCCGGCAACTCTTAAGGACTTGAAAACAACAATTCCTCCCAGCGAAATTATCGCAACTTCTGTGGTTCCTCCGCCAATGTCAACAACAAAATTTCCTCCCGCTTCCTGAATTGGAAGCTTCGCCCCGATAGCAGATGCCAACGGCTCCTCAATTAAAAAAACTGTTCTGGCTCCGGCATTTTTAGCGGCATCTCTGACTGCTTTTCTTTCAACTTCTGTAACTCCGCAGGGAATTCCGATAATTACTCTCGGCAGATATCCCATGCCGAATATTTTTTTGGTAGAAGCGGCCGCTTTTTCAATAAAATATTTTAACATCTGCTCGGTAACCTCAAAATCAGAAATGACGCCATTGACCAAGGGTCTTGTGGCTGTGATATAAGAAGGCGTTCTGCCAACCATTTTTTTTGCCTCCTCTCCAATGGCTAAAATTTGCCCGGACTTGTTATTTACCGCAACAACCGATGGCTCGTTAATAATTATCCCCCGATCTTTTACATAAACCAAAGAATTTGCAGTCCCTAAATCAATCGCCATATCAACCGATAAAAATGAAAAAAGTTTTTTAAACATAATAAATATTTACCTTTGCAAACTAGACTTTAAAAAGTCAGAAAACCTCGGAATATCAAACCTTATTGTTACAAAAATAGACAAGGAAATCAACAAAATAAAAAATACTACAGTTATGTTTTGTTCTATTTTTGCAGGAACGGGTTTTTTCATTATTTTTTCAACTGCCAAAAATATCAATTTCCCCCCGTCTAAAGCCGGGATAGGAAACAGATTGAATATTGCTACAAAAACTGAAATGGTTCCGATAAAATACAGAAAAAATCCGGGCCCATAATCAACTGCTCTCGCTAAAAATACTGTGATCCCCAACGGCCCAGCGAGTTCTGCTCCTTGGGGAACACCTTTTCCTGAAAACATATTTGCAAAAACGCCGTAAAGACTGGTAAAACCGTTTGCCGTGGTTTGCCACGTGTAAATCGCCCCCTGAATCGGAGCTTCGTACCACGGATATTTTTTAATAAACGTTGCCAGTCTCTCAAGCCCGATTCCAATTGCGCCTTGACCTACCTCGGGATTTACCCGCGGTGTTAAAAAAATATCAAGAGTTTTATTTTCTCTCCCAATTTTTAAATCAATTTTTTCGCCGGCATGCTGCTTTGTAAAATCTTGGAAATCCGCTATTTTTTTAAATCCCAACAACGAGTCGCCTGCCTTTAGTCCCGCTCTTTCTGCCGGCGAGTCAGACTCAACCGCAATAATTTTAACTTGCGCGCCTGCCACGCCCTGAATATCTTGATCTCCAATGGGAATATCCGCTCCCATAGCAAAAACTATTGAAAATAAAATAATAGAAGCGATCCAGAATGCAACAACTCCTCCAATAACAATAAGAACTCTTTTCCAAATTTTTAATCCTACAAAACTTCTATAATCATCTACCCCTCCTTCCTCTCCATAAATTCTGACAAACGCCCCCAATGGCAACCAATTTATTGAATAAATTGTTTCTCCGATTTTTTTGCCAAAAATTCTGGGCGGATATCCGATCCCGAATTCATCAACCCTGACGCCGAATTTTTTTGCGACAATAAAATGCCCGAATTCATGAATAACCATCAGGGCAATTAAACTAAAAAAGGCTATTACTAAGGTTAAAATTGAAGATATCATATTAAATAAGTTCGTTTTTCTTTTTTTCCACTAAATTTTTTATTTTTTCGTTATATTCGTCAATAAGTTTTTGAAGTTCGTCCTTGCCTCTGAATTTGTCGTCTTCTGAAATCTTCTTTTCTTTTTGCGCATCCTGAATTTTGTTCCACACGTCCTCTCTTTGGCGCCTTATTGTCTGTTTGCATTGCTCCGCCTTTTCGCCAAGAATTTTAGCCAAACCTTGCCTATATTCCTCTGTCAAAAGGGGCAGACTTAGCCTTATTACATTTTTGTCAACGGCCGAAGACATTCCGAGCCCTGATTGTGAAATTGCTTTTTGTATCGGCTCAACATACGAGATATCCCATGGCTGAATGACAATCTGGTTTGTTTGAGCCGTGGAGATGGCTCCCAATTGTTTTAGGGCAAATTTTGAACCAAAAGCATCTACGGTTATATCCTCAACTAATGCCGGCGATGCCCTTGATGTCCTAATTTTTGCAATTTCGCCGTCAAAAAACTTAAATGCTTTTTCAAACTCCGGTTTTGCTTTATCAATAAATTCTTTATAACTCATATTAAATTTCCATTAATAATATTTCTATCGCCAATTTTTGGTTGGCATTGGTAAAAAGCAATTTACTGCTTATATCTTCTGACACGTTTATTGCTTTTTTAATTTCGGTAAAAGAATACTTCAAAAAACCGACATCTTTCGGGTCTGACTGTTCTGCTCCGATTTTAACCATTAATAAATGCCTTAAATATTTCTGCAAAACTTCCACAATTTCACCGGCATCTTGCTTTTCAAAATCAATTAATTTTACATATTTAAATTTATCCGCAAAATTAGTTCCAACCACAGCAAGCAGACCCTTTAACAACTCTTGCTCTTTTACTGATTTTTCTGAATTTTCCGGCAAATTTTTGGGCTTAAAAAATTTAACTGTCTGGCATCGTGAAAAAATCGTCGGCAAAAGCATATCCGGCTTTGAGGAGATTAAAAATAAAACCGTTTCTCCTTTCGGTTCTTCAAGCGTTTTTAAAAAACAGCTCTGCGCTTCATGGTTCATCAAGTGCGCATTATCAATAATCACAATTTTGAAACCGCCATTATAAGATTTGTATGCCAAGAAATTTTGAACTTCCCTGATTTTTGCGATTGGTATTTCGGTCTCCCGCCCCTTTGGGGCGAGGCTCGCCTCGCCTTCTGGCGAGGCGGCAACAACCATCAAATCCGGAAACTTGTAGCCGATAAATCCGGCAAATTCTTTTGCAAATAATTTTTTACCGATTCCGTTTGCTCCAACAAATAAATACGCATGAGACAATTGCCCTGTTTCATATTTTCTCTTCAAAAAATTCCACTGTTTTTGGTGCCCAATTAGCATAAATTAAAATTACTTTTTGCTCATTACAACTTTTTTATATTCAGGCAAATGTTCAAGAACCAATCCTGTTCCTTTTATCACGCAAAACAACGGCTCCTCGGCAACGAAACAAGGAACTCCTGTGCTTTGAGCTACCAATTCGTTTATTTTCGGCAACAATGAGCCTCCTCCGGACATTATAATTCCTTTGTTCATTATATCAGCAGAAAGTTCAGGAGGAGTTTCAGACAAAACTATTTTGGCGGCTTGCACAATTTCCGTCAGCACGTCTGAAATCGCTTCGCAGACTTCGTTGTTTGATATTTTGATATTTCTCGGCAAGCCTAAAATCAAATCTCTGCCTTGAATTTCTAAAAATTTTAATTCTCTTTGCGGAAGAGCCGTGCCGACTTTAATTTTTATTTCCTCAGCTGACTGTGACCCTATGGCTAAATTATATTTTTTCTTTATATACTCAGCGATAGCTACATCTATTTTATCTCCGGCAACTCTTACAGAATGAACCGTTACTATTCCTCCCAAAGAAATTACTGCTACTTCAGAGGTTCCCCCTCCGATATTTATAATCATATGTCCGGAACACGAATTAATGGGTATTCCGGCTCCAATTGCCGCCAAAATGGGCTCTTTCGCCACAAAAGCCTGTTTCGCCCCAGCTGACATAGCCGCCTCAATAACTGCTCTTCTTTCCGTGCTTGTAATTCCCGCAGGCACAGACACCACCAATTCCGGCTTAAACAACCTGAAATTTTTAGTTGACCTTGTAATAAAATAACGCATCATTGCTTGCGTTACTCTATAGTCAGCAATAACTCCATCTTTTAACGGCCTGTAAACTTTTATATCTGCCGGCGTACGGCCTATCATTTCTTTTGCCGGCTCCCCCACTGCTAAAATTTTATTGTCAATTAACGAAACAGCAACAACCGACGGCTCATTCAAAACAATGCCCTTGCCCCGCACATGAACCAGTGAGTTGCAGGTTCCCAAATCAATTGCTATTTTAGTGTTAAACATAACTAATTTTAATTTATTTTACACGCCTTATATCTGCTCCAATTTTTTGCAATCTTTCTTCAATTTTTTCATATCCCCTGTCCACCTGATACGCATTATTTATTGTCGTAGTCCCCTGCGCTATCAAGCCGGCAATAATTAGCGCGGCCCCGGCCCTTAAATCCAAACTTGGCACTTCAATCCCCCTTAAATGCGTCGGACCATTGATAATTGCCCTGTGTGGATCGCAAAAAATTATATCTGCTCCCATTTTATTTAATTCTTCCAAATATTTCAACCTGCCCTCATAAAGCGGATCGTGAATTAAGGTTCCGCCTTTTGTCTGCGTTGCCAAAACCCCAAATATGGGTTGCAAGTCCGGCTGTATTCCAGGATATGGCATGCTTTGAATTTTGGTTATTATGAGTTTTGGCGACAAAAGAACCCTTACTGAATTATTATCAACAAATTCAAAATTAGCGCCGAAACTTTTTAATTTTTTAAAAAAAAGCGTTAAATGACCCAGTTCAACATTTTTTACTAAAACCTCTCCTTTTGTTGCCAAAGCCAAAAGAATAAACGTGCCGGCCTCAATTGGGTCAGAAACAATTTGATGGGTAAAACCTTTTAATTTTTCCGATCCCTTAATTTCAAAAATATGCGGGCCTGCTATTTTTATTTTGGCTCCCATTTTTTTTAAAACTTTTGCCACTTCCTGGACCTGATAATCCTGGTCGGCAATTTTTAAAATTGTTTTTTTATTTAAACCGGCGGCAAACAGTAAAACATTTTCTGTTGCTGTGACTGAAAATTCATCCAGAATAATTTCCTGCGTTTTTTCCGATTTTCCTATTTTAGCAAAATTATAAAATTTTCCACTGTGTTTGATGCCAACTCCCATTTGTAAAAATACGTCGAAATGAGTATCCAATGGCCTTGCTCCGATAATGCATCCGCCGGGAGTTGCAGTTTTAAAATTATCAAACCTTGCCAGTAAAACTCCCCACAACAGAACAGATCCTCTAAAATGGCCGATGATATCGTGAGGAAATTTTTTGGGATCAATATTCTTGCAGGTTATTTTTATTTTATTCGCGCCTAACCATTCAACATCTGCTCCCATTTTTTCCAAAATGCCGATCATTTTTAAAACATCTTCCACTAATGGGATATTTCCGATAACGCAGGGTTCTTTTGTAAGCATTGTTGCAACCAAAACCGGAAAGGCCGCATTTTTCGAGCCCATAACCTCAATCGTCCCCTGCAATCTTCTTCCACCGTTTATAACAAATTTTTCATTCATTAAATTGTTTGTATGTTTCATATTATCTCAAAAATTCACTATTGGCAAGTGCGCATTTTTTAGTGTATAATTTCTATAATATGGCAAAAAAAATATCGAACAAAATATTGATTGGACTAACCGGCGAAAAACCGGACGATTTGCTGTTAAAAATTAGCAAAAATTAAAAATAATCCGTTGGTTCATATACGGCACGATATGGAAAAAACTGAACTGGAATTTTTGAGAAAAAAATTTAAAACAAAATATTTCACCATTCATGAGGAAAATTTTGTCAGAGACGATATAAAAAAATGGAAGGGACTCTACAAAAATTTATATCTTGAAATGAATTTTGACAATTTTGTTTCAAAAAAAGTTAAAATAGAAAAAATCGGAGGATTTTGCGTGGATTTGGCGCATTTTAAAGTTGGAATGGAAAAATTAAGTAAAGATTTTGAATATGTTTTTGAAAAGAAAAATTTAAAAAAATATTTTGACTGTAATCACTTAAACGGCTGGAACCTTAAAACAAATTGCGATATGCACACAATTGAGAACTTGAATAACTTTGATTATTTAAAAACTCTGCCAAAATTTTTATTTGGAAAATGCATTGCCATTGAAGTCAGAAATAGTATCAAAGACCAGATTGAATTTAAAAAATATCTCTCTAAAATTTTATAATAAAAAAAAGACGAGGTTCGGATGTACCGACACTCGTCTGTCTGCTGATGCAGACCGTTTTACGGAAACTTAATTCCATGTATCACGCATGGGCTCGTTTGGCGAACTCGACTAGCTTTTCAGCCAAATCCACCACGCGAGCGCGCACCGATTCCAGTTTGTCGAGGAATGGCGCGGTTTTCTTTTCCATGGCACATTGGCATTCCCATAAACTGAGAGACAATGCGGCCGCCGCGAATGCGTCGGGAATCGCAGTCAATTTCTCCAAGATGTGCGACTTCCAAAAGTTTGCCGCGGCTCTATGGTGCCAGTTTGACACCTCTCCGTAATGAGCTAAGGCAACCTCAATCAGACCGAGCGAAAACGTCAAGTCGCGTCGGTTGCACGCCTTGTCGAGGAAAAACCGCGCGCAGTTGTGCAGAAGGTTTGCCAACGACACGTCGTGTTTGCTGACGTCGGCGCCTTCGGCAAAACTTTCCGCCATCCTCCAGACTTGCTCGTGCTCAACGACACTATCGGGCATTCTTGCGCGAATTACGAGTGCATTGCTGGCGTTGATATTTCCGATTAAATGCTCACGCACCAGCGCAAGGAACTTAACGTCATCCTCGTAGCCTTTGGCATAAGCAAACACATAGGCGTGGCATTCACATGCACGCTGGTTGTCTCCAGCGCCAGCGATTTCTATCAACGCCTCGTCGTACTCCTTGCGCCGATAGGCACACCAGGCAAGAATCGCGTGCAATGCTTGCTTGATCGACAAACTGGCCACCATGGAAAGCTCGTTTGTGGCCACCGCTTCAGCGACTTCAATCTTTCCCTGTAAATACAGTTCCCAAATTTCTTCTGTTGTCAATTTACTGCTCCTTCACAAAAAAAGACATGACCGTACTGTTCAAGATACACATGTATAATAATCTAAAAATTTTACATTGTCAATAGTGCGGTAAGAGTTAGTTTATGTTATATATAGAGAATGTCAAAGCAAATTCGCTTCATTATACTAATTGTTTCCGTGGTCATGTTTTTTTCTATAACTCCGATTATTATCGGCCATTCTTTGGGTTACAGAATAGATTTTGATCAAAAAAAAATAGTTGCAACCGGAGGAATTTATTTACGGGTGTGGCCTAGCCCAGCCGAGGTTTATATTGACTCAAAACCGATTATGAAAACCAACATAATAACAAACTCTGCATTTATGCAAAACTTGCTTCCCAAAAACCACACAGTTTTGATAAAAAAGAACGGTTACTTTGACTACCAAAAAACATTGCCGGTAAAAGAAAAAGAAGTTACAAAATTAGAACACGTCCTTTTGATTAAAAAAGATATTAAATTTGAAACCTTGGCAGACCTGCCTGCGCAGGCAGGTAAAACCCGATCCCCTTTTGCAAAACAGGAACGATTCATTTTAAAAAATAACAACCTTTATGACAGTAACTCCGGAAAAAATGTTTTAATAATAAAAAATGTCATAGCTTTTGATACATATCAAAATAATATATATTGGATTGGAAAAGACAACCTGCTTTATACGTCGGATTTTTCCGAAAAAACAAAAACCAAAATTTTGGATTCATTCTACTCGCCCGTTAAAAGCATTAAAATTTCCCCGGACCACACAAAAATACTTTTTTATAATGACTACGAAATTTTATTTGCCTATTTAAACTCGCCAAATTCCGAAAAAACATTTTTGAATAGATTTTCGGAAAAAATCGGCGATTGCCTTTGGTTAAACAGCGACTATGTTATATTCACTCAAGCAGGTAAAATAAAAATTTCCGAAATTGATAACAAAAATGAAATTAACATGGTTGAACTGCCGGATGAAATTTTAATAGACGAACAAACTGTTGATATTAAAAACTCTAAAATATATTTTAGCCAGACAGACAAAAAACTTTACATCTTAACTGCAGATAATTTATTGCTTTCAGAGCAAATGATTCAGTGATAACTTTTGCCAACAAAAATGGGGCGCTTGCCCCATTTTTGTTTTATACTTATGTTTTTGAAAATTCTTCTATTTTTTTCTTAAAATCTTCCCAGCTTATTTCGTCTCCGTTGGCTGTCTTGCATATGTCTTTAAATGCGCAATAACTGCATTGCCAATTGCGGGGATAATCCGCAAGCCGCGCGGGAATTTTGTTTGCCTCTATTTCTACTTTTAATCCGTAAAATTTATCTAAGAGAGATTTAACTAATGGTTCGTCATATTCCACAAAAAATTCTTTGATTTCCTGTTGGTCTTTGTCAATGTAAAGCAAAATGCCTTTTTTAATGTCAAAATAATGCATGTAAAGTTGAATTTGATAAACGTTTTCTTCTTTTGGTTGCGCAAGATTTCTGAAAATCATGCTATTCATGCTTTTAATATCAAGCACATAATTTTCGTTATTGATGCATAAAATTGCATCTGCTCTTCCCGAAATTATTTCCTGGGAAGGAATTGGAATTTCTGTGGTAACTCCCAGCCTTAAACGGTATAAAATGTTAAAGATATTTCTATGTATGTTTTCTCCGTGCTCAAATATGCGCATAATCCTCGCCTGCACCGGTTCCCTCGGCGCATTTTTAAACCTAAAAAAAACAGCGCGAGAACACTTGCCGGCATCTGTAATATAAAACCGCGTCTGCTCTTTATTTTTCTGATTCTCTAAATAAAACTGGTCTATAAGTTCTTTTAGCATAAAATAATTTTATTTTATTTCCCAAAAAATAGCAAGAGCAGAGCAACTCAAAAGTCGCCCTGCGGCGACTTTTAAAATTTTTATCTCTTTGCCCACTGAGGAGCGCGGCGGGCTCTGAGAAGTCCGAATTTTTTTCTTTCTCTCATTCTTGGGTCGCGGGTTAAAAATCCGGCTTTTCTCAATCTTTTTCTAAAATTTTGATTAAAATCAACCAGAACTCTTGCTGTTCCGTGCCTTACTGCTTCTGCTTGAGCATGTCGGCCTCCGCCCTCAACCTTTACCGTTACTCTGAATTTATCAAAACATTTCATTTTTTTCATTGAGGAAACAGCCGTTTCCTGGTCTTCTGGTAAAATAAAATATTGCTGATATGGTTTATTATTTACAATAAATTCTTTTTCTCCTTTTGTAAAAAGCCTCACGCGGGCTACCGCTGTTTTTCTTCTTCCAATTGCTTCAAAATAACGATCAGGTTTTCCGGCATCTTCTTTTATTTTTTTTGCAATTTCTCTTGAAATCTCTTCGTCTCCCACATCTTCCCCGCCGCTAATGTCCTGTTCAACAATAGGGGTAAATTTTGTTTCTTCGGGAACTTCAACAACCAGAGTTTTTTCATCCTCTTCTTTCACCACGGCATTGGCGATGGCTGATTTATCTTCTGATTTTTTTGTTATTTTTTTGATTTTTTTTCCAGGCATATTATTGCTGATTTTCATTCAAACTTTAATCTTTTAATCTGAACCGCTCTTAGTTTATTCTTTGGCAACATACCCATAATTGCTTTTCTCAAAACTTCTTTGGGGCCTCTTCTAGCTAAAAATTCTTTCAAAGTAGCTTGTTTCATATTTCCCAAATATCCAGTAAAGTGGAAATAATTTTTATTTTCCAATTTATTGCCTGTATATTTAATTTTTTCCACGTTTTTTATAATAACAATATCTCCCATTTCTTTATATGCTTCAAAATTTGGCTTGTTTTTTCCTCGCAACAAAATAGAAACCTCGACAGCTAATCTGCCCAAACTTTTCCCATCTGCGTCTATTATATGTGTTTCTCGTTTAATTGTTTCCATATGAACTTAGAGATTTACTTTACCAATTCTATTATCACCATCTTTGCCCCGTCCGAATGGCGAGGTCCAAGTTTTATAATTCTTGTATATCCCCCATGCCTCTCCTGATATCTGGGCGCAATTTCATCTACTAACTTTTTAACCGTTATTATAGCCAAATCTCTTGATAGTATTCTTCTGGAAAAAAGGTTATTCTTTTTTGCCTTTGTAATAAACTTTTCCGCAACCGACCTTAACTCTTTCGCTTTTGCCTCCGTGGTTTTAATTTTTTCGTGTAAAAAAAGACTGGTGGCTAAGGTTCGCAATAGCGCCTTTCTCTGGCTTTTAGGCCTTGATAACATTCTTCCTTTATTCAACTTACGCATATTATTCTCCTGATTTTAACTCAAATCCTAATTTTTTAATTTTTCTTTTTACTTCAGACATTGCTTTATCCCCCATTCCTTCTAATTCTGATAACGTTTTTTCAGATTTTTTCAAAATGCCTCCAATTGTTTTTATATTGTTTTTTAACAAAGCATTAAGGGTTCTGCCCGTAAGATTTAAATTTTCCACACTGGTTTGCGTCGCATCGCCCTCAATTTTTGCTTCCGATTTTTTTGCCGCCTTTTCTTCTTCCTGCTTTCCGGACTTGCCTTCAAAAATTATATTAAAATGCTTTATAAGTATTTCACATGCCTCAAAAAATGCTTCTTCTGACGTAATAGTGCCGTCGGTTTCTATCTCCAGGCTTAGTTTATCAAAATCTGTCCTGTCGCCCACGCGCATATTTTCAACCTGAAAGTTGACATTTCTAATCGGCGTAAAAATAGCATCGGTAGCTATTGCGCCTATCTCCGATTTTTTGGCGCCGGCTGTTACGTTTTTTCTTTGCTCTTTTGGTTCGTATCCGATTCCCTTTTCAATTTGGAGCTCTATCTCCAATTCCGTTTTTTTATCGGTTATTGTGGCAATATGAATATCCGGGTTTACGAGTTTTACTTGCGAGGAAGTCTCAAAATCGGAACCCTTTATTTCTTTTTCTCCTTTTACTTTTAATATAACTTTTTGAACATCGCCCTCATAAATTTTAAATCTTAACTTTTTCAAATTTAAAAGTATCATTATAGTGTCTTCCAAAACACCCGGCATTGTAGAAAATTCATGTGAAGCTCCTTTAATTTTTACTTGAGTTATTGAGGCTCCGCCGAGCGAAGACAGCAAAACGCGTCTTAAAGCATTTCCAATAGTAACTCCGTAGCCCGGATAAAGGCCTTCAACTTCAAAAACCGCTTGGTTTTTCTTCTTTTGAATTATTTTTGGAGCTAACGGAAGAGGTATCATGTTTTTGATGTTTAATTTTATTTTTAGCGGAGCGATTATTATCGTGAATAAAACTCGAATATTAGTGGAATTTCTGCAGGCGGCTTAACTTCCTCTAAATTGGGTTCGCCGACAGATTTGCCCTCAAATTTTCCCCTATCAAGATTTAGCCACAACGGAGCTTCTTTTCTTTTTAGTTGCGTTTGTAATTCCTTAAAAATGGGTTTTTTCTTTTTTGATTCCTTGATAGATATAATGTCGCCTTTTTTTACATTGAAGGAAGGGATGTTCACGGGCTTGCCGTTTACCAAAAAATAACCGTGCGAAACAAGCTGTCTGGCGTGTATTCTGGAATTTACAAAACCCAGGCGGAAAATAACATTATCTAATCTGCTTTCTAATTTTTTTATAAGCTCATTTGACACATTTTCCACCTTACCCATTTTTGCCAGGGTTTCTTTTACATATTTCTTAAACTGCCGTTCGGAAAGACCATACCATTTTTTTAATGTCTGCTTTTCATACAAAGATTTTTTATATTCAGACGGGCTTCCTCCTCTTCTTTTTTTCTGGGGACCTGGAGCATAAGCTCGTCTTACCATAGCGCATTTTTGCGAAAGACAACGATCGCCCTTTAAAAAGAGTTTTTGCCCTAAACGTCTGCAAGTTTTACACTGGTCGTATATCATGATTTTACACTCTACGCACTTTTCTTAATCGGCAACCGTTGTGCGGAACCGGAGTTATGTCTTTTATGCAAACTATATTTAAACCTTGCGCAACTAACGTTCTGATGCTGGATTCCCTTCCGGAGCCAATCCCTCTTATCAAAACCTCCACTTTTTCTACTGCTAATTTTTTACAGATGTTAGCTATGGCTTCCGCAACCCTTGACGCCGCAAAAGAAGTTGCTTTTTTTGTTCCCTTAAAACCAACAGAACCGGCCGATTTCCATGCCAAAACTTGCCCCTTTGAATTAGTAAGAGTTATTATCGTGTTGTTATAAGAAGAAGAAACGTATATTTTACCTTCTAAAACTCCGCCTGATGCCGGCTTTGTTTTTGTTTCTTTTCTTAAAGATGCTTCAACTTTTTCTTTCTCCTTTATTAAATCCTCTTGATTTGTTTCTATTATATGTTTTTTCCCCATAGCTTTTTACTTCGTAAAAAGAAACTCGAAATTCGAATTTCGAAATTCGAAACTTTTGGATTTGTTTCGGATTAGAACCGCTCGACTTTGCTCGCTGTAATTCTGCGGAATTAAGTCGGATTTCGTGTTTCGGATTTCATTATGTTGGCGCTGCCGCCGGTTTGCGTCCCGACCCCATTGTTTTTCTCACATTGCCCCTTACTGTTCGGTTATTTGTTTTAGTTCTCTGTCCTCTAACCGGCAACCCTTTAATGTGCCTTAACCCGCGCCATGCTCCGATATCCTTTAACCTTTTGACGTTAATCATGACCTGCCTTCTCAGGTCTCCTTCAATTTTATATTTTTTTTCAATTAAATCTTTTAAATCATTGACTTCTTTTTGGGTCAAATCCGATGATTTTTTATTTATATCAATAGCCACCTCTTTTAAAATTTTTTTACTTAAAGGCCTGCCTATACCGTAAATATAGGTCAACGCTATTTCTATTCTTTTATTTTCGGGTATATTTACCCCTGCTATTCTTGGCATAAATTTTATCCTTGCCTTTGTTTATGTTTTGGATTCTTTTTGCAGATAACATAAATCCGCCCCTCTCTTCTGACAATTTTACAATCGTTGCAAATTTTTCTAATAGATGGCCTGACTTTCATTTAGGTAAGAAAAAATATAAAATATAAAAACATAAAAATCTAAAAATTTTAGGTTTTTATGTTTTTAATTTTTTATTTGAGTCTGTACACTATTCTTCCTTTCGATTCGTCATACGGTGTCATTTCCAACGTAACTCTATCACCTGGCAAAATTGTAATTCTGTTCATTCTCATTTTGCCGGAAAGAAAACCCATAACTTCTCTTTTGTCGCTTAATACTACCTTAAAAAAGGCGTTTGGTAAAGCCTCTATAACTCTACCCTCAACCCTTATGGTTTTTTTAGAGTCCTGTTGGCTATTTTGATCGTTATTTAAATTCATCGATTATACAAGCAATATTAGCAAATTATTGATCAAAGGTCAAGCCCCTATTCAAATTTGAGCTCAACATTGATTATTTTTTGGCTTCTTGGAGCTTTTGTTACCCAGAACGGCCAAAGATTAACTTTGACTTTAGAAACTTGGTCGCCAAAATTATTATTGATAGAATCGTTTATCTGGCTTGCCGTCATACCACCGAACGAAGATATTAAGGAATTTTTATCAATGTTTTGATAAATTTTATATGAAAAATCTAGATCTAAAATTATTTTACCGCCCTGGATATCCACGCTTTTAGAATTGTAACTTATACTGTAACTTTTTTCCAATAACGTTTTTGAATCCGGCATTTGGAAAACAACGTAGTCTTTGGCAAATTTATCTATGTCAGATTTTTTAAAAATCAAAGCGCGGGCTACAACTTTTGTTCTATAAGTAAAACCGTCTGCA
>Ga0075913_104_pt1 | contig 35033 bp, 44 predicted proteins | sample RifGroA2_FD_68332 | JGI IMG/M metagenome (GOLD analysis project Ga0075913, IMG submission 68332) | Parcubacteria bacterium GW2011_GWA2_37_10 | reverse complement strand
ATCTAATATTTTTCTGGTTAAAACATCTTTTGCCCCCTGAATATCGTCGTCAGTTATTTTTTTCACCTTGCCTGTATATCCGCCGGCCATTGCCTCTGTCGATTCTGCATAAATACTATAATAGTATGGCGTACCCGATAATTTTGGCACAGAAAACTTGGCCGATTTTATATTATAACCTGGCCCGGATTCTGCGGCTTCTACTTTTACGGTTATTAGGCCTGGAGTAATTTTTGCTCCTTGTTTTTTCCCTGCCGGCACTACAATTTTTTGCAATGTCACAAAATATTTACCGGAATCAGATAAAAAGTGAGTGCCTGTCTTCAATGTAATTGACGAAGGCGGATCAAATTTATTATAAATTTTTATTGTGCCCGTTGCTTTACCTTCATTTGAAGCCGACCCTGTAGCAGGAAAATCTTGTGAACCATCTTTCTCTTCTTCCAAATACAGAGCTAGAATAACTTTGTTGGTTAAATCGTTTGAATCAATTGTTTTGTCCGCAGTTATTGTCTCCTTAAAACTCAAAACATCCGTCTTCGGCCAAATTTGTATATCTGCCCTGGGCAATTTAAAAAATAAATATACGGCTATTACAACAACCAAAATTCCCGTCCCGGCCAAAAATTTTCCAAGCGGAAATTTCTTTTCTTTTCTCCGACGGTTATCTTTACTGCCTTTTTTCAAAGGTTCTTTTTTAATATGGTTTTTTTTATCGCCATCAATAAAGGGCTTTATATCGTCCTCTGTTTTTTTAGCTATTTTGGGCGGCTTAATGTCGTATATTTTTTTTGCCATTGATTTTATAAACATAGCGAATAAAATCATCCTGAACTTCAGGCTGAGAAAAATTGTTCATTGCCTGAAAGTGAAGGATAACATTGCTTCACTCAAGTATAGCTTTTATTCTACGTACTCCAGACGAGGAACTCTCTTCTTTAGTAATTTTAAAATGCCCCAAAATTCCTGTTCTTTCCACATGAGGGCCTCCGCAAATTTCCCTGCTCACGTTTTCATCCCCTTTGCCCACAAAATAAACTTTTACTTTTTCGCCATATTTTGACTCAAAAACTCCCATAGCATTTATCTTTTTTGCTTCGTTTAAAGACATTTCCTTAAACCAAACCTGCAGGTCTTTTTTAATTATACCATTTACAAAATTTTCCACATCCCCTATTTGTCCACTGGTCATTTTCTCTTTGTGCGAAAAATCAAACCTCAGTCTTTCAGAGGTTATATTGCTTCCTTTCTGCGCAACATTGTCCCCTAAAACCTTCCTTAATCCGGTCAACATCAAGTGCGCGGCTGTATGTAGTTTTGTAGTTTGTTCTGAATTATCCGCCAATCCCCCTTTAAACATTCCCGCGCTGGCTGTCCGCGACAACTCCTGATGTTTTTTAAATTCCTCTTCAAATTCTATCTCGATTTTTTCTTTATCTATTTCTAAATTATAGTTTACCTTCGTCGCCATACTCTCGATTTCTTCAAAACTCATTTCCACCGGAAAACCATACGTCTGGAATAAATCAAAAAATTCTTTACCGGTTATCACATCTTTTGTAATCAAATCCAGAGCCCTAATCCCGTCAAACATTTTTTGCAACTCACTAAGTCCTGTTTGCAAAGTCTTTTCAAATTTTTCTTCCTCAATCTCAAATTGTCGCACAATAAAATCGCGGCTACTCTCTATCTCAGAGTAAAAACCGTCATAAACTTCCAAAACCGAAGGGTAAATTTTTACAATAAAATTTTCTTCGACTCCCAATTGTTTTCCATATCTTATGGCTCTCCTGATCAATCTTCTCAAAATATATCCTCTGCCTAAATTAGACGGCTCAATTCCAGAGGCCAAGAGAAACGTTGAGGCTTTGATATGGTCTGCAATAATTCTAAATTCTTTTTTGTAGCCTTGATATTTCTTGCCGGATAATTCCTCAATTTTTTGTATAATTGGTAAAAATAAATCTGTCTCATAAACGTTATTTTTTCCTTCAGAAACCATTACCATTCTCTCTAGTCCGCCACCAAAGTCAACGTTGCACTGTTTTAATTTCTCAAAACCTTTTTCGGTTTTTTTGTATTCAATAAAAACGCTATTTCCTATTTCAACAAATCTTCCGCAATCGCAGTTAACGTGACAGGGTAAATTTCTAAATTCAGAATTTTCATGTCTTTTTAATTTTGCTCCCAAATCATAAAAAATTTCACTATCAGATCCGCCAATCTCACCTAACGGCATCTTTTCTGGCGCGCCAGATCTTGACCACCAACATTTATTGGCTGGATAATAAAAAATTTCTCCGTTTTGCATTCCATTTTTTTCCGAAAAATCAACATCCTTTGCTTCAATTTTATACTTTTGAAAAATTTTCTTTAAAATATTCACCGATTCTTCATCTTTTGGAACTCCTATTTCTTCGTCGCCTCTGAAAACAGTGCAATACAATTTTTTCGCGTCTAACTTCAGTTCTTCTATCAAAAATTCATAAACCCAATTTAATTGTTCTTCCTTGAAATAATCTCCCAAAGACCAATTCCCCAGCATCTCAAAAAATGTTGTGTGAAGATTATCTCCCACCTCATCAATATCTTCTGTCCTCAAAGATTTTTGCGAATTAGCCAACCTATTTCCTTGAGAATGTTTCTCGCCCAACAAATACGGCACCAACGGCTGCATTCCAGAACTAATAAATAAAGTTGAAGAATCATTTTCCGGAACCAAAGAAGCGCTGGGAATTATTTTGTGTCCCCTTTTTTCAAAAAAATTTAAATACTTTGTCCTCAGTTCTGACGACTTCATTAGATTATTATACTATAAAAATAAATTTATTCAAACTGCTGTATTTTGTGTAAAAAAAGAGACCCGCCCACCTATAAAGGCGCGGGTCGTATTTGATTATTGGGTGATAACACCCAACCTAGCCACCCCGAAAATAGTGCCGCTACTCGTCCTGTTCAAGATATAACGAACTCGTCTTCGTTGAAATTATACAGGGCGAGCTCTCCGCTGTTCATGGCCTCTAGGACTTGAGCTACCTCGGTTTTTCCAGCGACTTTAAGGGTCTCAACCACCTCTTTGACATACGACAAACGGGAGCCAACTGGAGTTCCCAGTTTTTTGCCCATTTGCTTATAGTCAAAGATGGTAGAAATCACGAGACCCACCAAAGCCTCGCGGACAATCAAAGGGGTGTCTTGGTCCGTCGCCACCTTGATTACCTCGATGTTCACCCTTTTGCCACGATAAAACTCACCCGGCTCGACGAGAGGGGCCATAACCTCTTGTGAACCAAAAATCATGATAGTTCTCACTGGCATAACGTTTTCTCCTTTTTGTCAAAGGTCAAAAAAGGTTAAGGGAGAGATACTAGTTTCTATCATGCACTTTATTTTTCTAAAGTCAAGATTGCGTAACACCCGGTGTTGCGCAAAAATTTGTTATGTATATCTGTCTGCAACTACTGTTGCGGCGAATGACTGGGGTTTTATGCGCGCTTCAAAACCATTGCTTCTTATTAAGCCCACCACCTCTTTTACCATTTCTTTTGTTTTGCCAATCTCCCCCACATCGGCGTGAATATATTGAAATTGATAGTTAAAGGTTAAGGTGGCTTGTCCAAATTCTTTTTCTAAAGTTTCACGCAGAGACAAGGCAAGTTCGCAAGACAAATAAACTTCCTGCAAAATTCTATTTTTCCAATTTATGTTGGCAAATCTTTTTAAAAAATTATCCGGATATTGCATTTTTTTTAGAAAAAATCTGCCGCCCGCTCCCGTGCGCAAAACCACAATTGCAATTGGAAAAAATGGTTTATCTGAAGACGGTGAATCGCACCCCACCACAATATCATAAAAAAAATCAGGTTGCTCCTGAATATAGCTCTTAATTTCTTTGATAACTTGGTCAAAACTTAAATTCCCCTTGCTTGGGCTGAAAAAATGTCCGCTATTTACTATCTCGTCGTTCATATTGCAATTCTATCACTTTCTACTATTTTTACAAATTCTTCGGCATCCAGCGAAGCTCCGCCGACTAAAAGTCCTTGCATGCCAGCGTCTTTTAAATAACCTCGCGCATTTTCAACGTTGGCGCTACCTCCGTAAAGTATTCTGGTGTTTTGTTTAACAAATTTTCTTATATAATCAGATATTTCTTTAATTTTTTCTACGGTCGGTAACTCTTTCGTTTTATATGGATCGCCATTACTAATCGCCCAAACCGGCTCGTAGGCGACATTTATATTGTCAATATCAACAATGTCTTTTAACCCTTGTTGTAATTGTCTTTGCAAAATCTCGTCCCTTTTCCCTGACTCTTTTTCTTCCGCTGTTTCACCAACGCAAAAAATAATTTTAAGTCCCGCAGACAATGCCTTTATTATTTTTTTGTTTATTATTTCATCGGTTTCACCAAAATATTTTCTACGTTCTGAGTGTCCGATAATTACATATTCAACGCCCAAATCTTTTATCATTGCCGGAGAAATTTCTCCGGTAAACGCCCCTTTTTCCTCCCAAAAACAATTTTGCGCGCCAAGCGCCAAATTTTTAAAAGATATTTTTTTAAAAATTGGCAGATACAAAAAAGGGGGACAAATAACTACTTCTGTTTCCTCCCAACCCGAGGCTGGTCCGCATAGGGCGGAAAAAATTTCTTCTGCTGATTTTTGCGAGATTGGATTTAATTTCCAATTCGCCGCAATTAAATTCTTCATAATTAAAACGTATTTAATTAAATATCATTATTTTATAATATTATCACAACAAAAAATAATAACAAATAGAGATAATAAAAAAATAATAAAAGACAATAAAAAAAATATTTGAGACACCGGTAGCGTTTTTGTCGATCGACAAAAACGCTACCGCCAATTATCAATTCAATTTATATCTATTTTTCAAACGCTCTTCATTATCAATAAAGTCCGCCAAAACAAATCTAACATATTTTTCCAATTTGAACATCTTGACCAGCGCCGCTACTTCTTTTTGGCAATCGTATGGGTAAACAAACAAGCTTTTCTGGAGCTCGTAAAATCCACCCGACTTGAATCTGTACCTTAATGCGTTCCTTCCCTTCCTGCATTCTTCCGGAATATCAAAAGCAAATATTCTCCATTTTCCATCCCATTTTTCTTTCCTGTTTTCAAGCCTTCTAAAAATAATATTTAGCGCCCTCAGCATCCCTTTTTCTGTAAGGGAAACGAGCACCGTACCGTTATAATTTTCTTTTTTCTTTATAAATTTTTGTTTATTTAAATCCCTGATTCCATCTTTTATTTTGTTTGAACTAACTTCATTTTTCCAATGGTCAAAATATTCCGAAATCCAAAGCCCTTTCTTTGCTCTATAACTAAAACCATAATCAATAGAATCGTATAAATGCAATAAAATTTCCTCAATTACAGAGTTTTTCATTATCTTAATTCTTTATAATTTTTTTATTTATCTTTATTATTTAATTATACTGCAAATCATACTGGTAGTAAATTTGTCGATCGACAAAAACGCTACCAATAAACAAAACTGAAATAAAAAAATCAATAAAAAAGCCCTGTTCAAACGAATCCAAACAGGGTCTATAAAAATAGAGGGGCATTGCCTTCAAAAACAGCTTTTATGCTTTGAACAACCGTTGTTTTGTTTTTGCGAGAGATTAGCCAAGAGTCTACGATATTTTGCCGTTTTTAACGGTAAATTCCGATTCTATATATTCGCCTGCCGGGAAAACAACAACTGCTTCGTCGTCCACGCCTAGCCTGGCCACCTCGTAAATTCTATAAATCATGCACTGGCCAACTTTTCCAAAAAACACACCCATCTGATATTCACCATCGGCCAGCTCGTGGAACTGTTTTACACCGGCGATGCGTGCGATTTCCTTCCATAGCTCAATTTCTTTTCGAGCCACAGTGAGGTTTTGGACTAATGACACCACTAAAACTATGGCGAAGCAGACAAGAAGCATACTGACGAGCAACATAAACGCCTCTGTTTCTATTTTGTGAAACTGCCGAGAAGGAAGAATCCAACTCTGGAAAACAGTTTCGTATGCTGGTTTTAGACTACTACTTTTCTATAATTCAGTCAATATTTTTGCGCCGTTTTTTGTTACGGCAATTGTGTGTTCAAAATGGGCTGATAACGAGCCGTCTTTTGTGGCAAAGCCGAAACCGTCTGCTGATTTTTTTAGGTTATAATCCCCGGCTGTTATCATTGGTTCTATGCAAATTACCATGCCTTCTTTTAAGGTTTCACCCGCATGCCTTTTGCCAAAGTTAGGAACTTTTGGTTCTTCATGCAGTTCTTTTCCTATGCCATGTCCGCACAAGATCCGGACAACATTAAAACCCTGACTCTCAACAAGTCTTTGAATTGTATTCCCTATGTCGCCGATTGTGTTTCCCGGTTTTACTTTTTTAATTCCAAGCCTTAAAGATTTTTTTGCAACATTGATTAGCCTTTTTGCCTCAAAAGAAATTTTGCCAACAGGAACGGTTATAGCCATATCTGAATAATATCCTTTATATATAACTCCCAAATCCAAACCAATTATATCGCCTTCTTTTAGAATATAATTTGACGGATAACCATGAACAACATTTTCGTTCACCGAGGCGCACAAAGAATAAGGAAATCCTTCGTGGCCCTTAAAACCTGGTTTAGCTCCCAAAGACAAAATAAGAGCCTCTGCGGCTCTGTCTAATTCCAAGGTAGTAATTCCCGGCTTTACCTGTTTTTCAATTCCCCTCAGGGTTGTTGCTAAAATTTTTCCGGCATCTCTCATTATTCTGATTTCCTCTTCCGATTTTATCTTTATCATTTAATTGCAACTAAAATATCTTCGTGCACATCTGCAACTGACTGTTCGCCATTAATTTTTTTTACCTCAAAATTATTTTTTTTAAAATATTCAACCATGGGATGTGTTCTCTTAGCGTACTCTTTGATTCTAATCTTAATCGTTTCCGAATCGTCTAAGTTTTTTCTTTTTACCAATTTTGACCCGTCTAATGGGCATACGGTTAAATTTTCTGTTTCGCTATTAGATAAAATAGAATGGCGCATCAGCTCGCAAATTTTTCTGCGGGAATTTCTGAAAATTGTTTCTTCCGGTTTTATTTCAAGTAAAATTATTTTTATATTTTCTTTTCCGTAAAGATTTTCTAAAACAGGCATTACTCTTTCAACCTCGTAGATGGTTCTTGGCGAGCCGGCTAAAACTAAATTTTTACCTTCATTAAAAAGATTTTTTACTTCGTTTATTACCAAATAAGTCACCCATGGGGGGCTAGTTAATGTTCCCTGTTCCCAGAGCTTTTTTTCTTCTAAAACGTCAAATTTTTTACCATCAATTTCAATAAATCTTTCTTTAGGATTTTCTGCTTCTCTAAACTGCCTTTCTAAAATTTTACTTGTTTCAAAAAGAAACAATCCCAATTTATTTGAAAGAAGTTCAGATTGGGTTCCCTTTCCAGCTCCTGGAGGCCCAAATATAATGATGACTTGTTTTTGCATTTAGAAAGTGTCGTATTCGCGCATTTGCAATTGCGCGTTAATTTGGCGCATTGTGTCTAAAACAACTGAAACCACGATTAAAAGAGATGTTCCTCCGATTAAGAATGTAAAACCGGTTACGCCTGTCGCTCCGGCAATAATTGACGGCAGAACAGCAATTAGTCCCAAAAATATGGCCCCGGTAAACAAAACTCTGTTTAGTATATGCTTTAGAAAAACGGCCGTTGAATTTCCTGGCCTTACGCCCGGGATAAAACCGCCCATTTTTTGCAAATTTTCAGCAATTGTTTTTGGGTCAAAAGTGACCGCGGTATAAAAATAGGTGAATAAAATAACCAGCAAAAAATATAATATTCCGTGCACCCAAATGTTGTTGAAAAAAGCTCCGGCGGCAGTTGCAACTGTTCCAACAAATCCGGGGGTTCCGCCCAAAAAACTTGCTATCATTCCCGGAAACAAAAGTATAGAGAGAGCAAAAATAATTGGAATAACTCCGGCCGGATTAACATTTAAAGGCAGATATGTAGAAACGCCGCCGTACATTTTATTTCCCCTTACCCTTTTTGCATAAGAAACCGGAATATTTCTTCTGGCTTCAGTAATTAAAACTACACCGGCTATAATAACCAAGGATAATACAAAAAATAAAAAATACGAGGGAATTTTTGACGGATCCCATGCGACAAATGTTTGAAAAATATTAATCGGCAGTGTTGCAACTATTCCTGCAAAGATCAGAAGTGAAATTCCGTTTCCCATTCCCTGCTCTGTAATAATTTCACCGATCCACATCATAAACATTGCGCCCGCGGTAATTGTTAGAATTGAACTTATCAAAACAGATATTGGAAGAGATGAAATTATTCCTTGGCGTTGGAATAAAGTTATCATTCCGTAACCTTCAAAAACGGCTAGCGGAATGGTTAAAAGCCTTGAGTATTGATTAAATTTTTGCCTGCCGGCTTCGCCCTCTTCTTTGTATATTCTTTCCAGCGCAGGAAAAATCATTGTCAGCAATTGCAAAATAATCGTAGCTGTAATATATGGCCCAAGCGCCAACAAAACAATGGAAAAATTACTCAGAGCTCCGCCTGAAAATATATTTAACAAACCGAAAACCTGATTTTCGGCAAAAAACTTCCTTAAGTTTTCCAGTCCAATTCCCGGAATAGGTATATTGGCAGCTATCCTAAAAACAACAAAAAGAAAAATTACAATAAGAAATTTTTTTCTAAGGTCTTTGCTTTTAAATAAAAATAATATTTTATCGTACCACATGATTTACGAGCAAAGCGAGAAAATCACACTGAGTCCCGCAGGCGAAGGGTATGCCTTGCTATTTTTAATTTTTATTTTATAAATTTAAAAGTGGAAAGAATTTGATTATAAATTTTATAATTTGGCATTTCTGAACTATAACCCCAAAATAAATGATTTACTTTTTTGATAATCTTTATTTAATTTTTCCTAAAATAAAATTTTTGATTTTAATTGCCGCTTCGTATGCTTTTTTTGCGTCATTTCGGGAAAATTCTATATAATCATCTGGGTAGCGCGATCCAATATAAAACTGATCTAAAAATCCTGCGCTATCTTTTAGCGCCCCAAAAGATTTATCAATTTTTACGCAGTCCTCAACAAGCGCTTCCAAATCGTGAATTTTTCTCGTGTGCAAATCGTGATAAGCTAGAAATCCTTTCAGATATTTTTCTGCCGCCTGCTGAGCATGAAAACAAACTGGGTTAGGAGAAAAAGATTCCTCCTTTAAGATAACTTCAATAAGCGCTAAATCTTCATCTGCCCGCTGAAACCAGCTTTTTACATAATCTGTTAGCATAATAATTTAATGCAAAATATTTAATCGCCTTTTAGGAAGCGCTACATTAAATAGGCTTCCTGGTTTAGAATAAAGAACCTTTCCATGGCGCAAAATATCTTCTATAAAAAGATTTTTATATTCATTGATGCTTTTTTCAACTTCCTCTGGGGTGTAAACCAAAATATCCATTGCGGGGAAGTCAGAGCCAAAAAGTTTTAACCTCAATTCTCTTTGGCGCTCAATTCTACTTTTCTGACTCTGTTTTATTATAAATAAATCAATATCGCTATCTTTGTTTGGATTTCCCCATACAAAAGAACCAAAAAGTATGATTTTTTCTGGCCTGTATTGCCTGACGATTTCATCAATTATATTTTTAATTTTATCAGTAATTTCCATTTTAGTTTTTTAATAAAAATTAAAATTACTTTATAATACCGCCGGCTTTTTCAATTGCGTCTTTCGCCGACTTTGAAACTTTACAATTTTCAACAGTAAGCGGTTTTGTAAGTTTTCCGGAACCCAATATCTTAATTTTTGGAACCTTTCCTTTTATCATACGGACAATTCCATTTTTAATCAAATTTTCAGGATTGATTATTTCGCCGTTTTTTGAATTTTTTTCTAGGACGTCAAGGCTTACTACAACTGAAAAATCTTTCAGAACAAATCTTCTGTATCCTCTTAATTTTGGATACCTTTTTATCAATTCCCTGATTATGGGCACCATTTTTCTGCCGGCTCTTGAACTTTGGCCTTTATTTCCTTTTCCGGAATAAGTACCCTTTTTTCCTCCTCTGCCGACCCGCTTTTTATCCCTGTTTTTATGCTTTGGTTTTAGTTCGTGTATTTGCATGATTTATGAACGAAGTGAATAAATCACCCTGAGTCCCATAAGGCGGGACGAAGGGTTACCTAACTCTTTGCTTTTAATTTCTTCAATGCTTCCATTGTCGCCATTGCATTGTTAAGTTTGTTTTTAGAACCGGAAAGAATTTTTGAAGAAATATTTTTTATGCCGGCCAATTCGCAAATAGTCCTCACAGCTCCGCCTGCAACTAAACCTCTTCCCTTTTTCTGAGGTTTCAGTAAAATTTGCGCAGGTCCCGCCTTTGCTTCAACCTGATAAGGAATAGTTCCTTCTGTAATAATAACACTTACTAAATTCTTTTTCGCTTTGCGGGTGGCTTTCTCAATCGCCTGAGAAACATCTTTTCCTTTGTCTATGCCGATACCAATTTTTCCTTTTTTATCTCCGGCAACCACAACTGCCCTAAAACTCATCCTCTTTCCGCCTCCTGTAACTCTTGTAACTCGGGCTAAGTCTAAAAGCTTTGACTCAAACTCGTCTTTTGGCGCCCCTCTGCCAAGGCCTGCGCGTCCAAAGCCGGGTTTTCTATTTTGCCCGAATCCCCCGCCTCTCTGCCCTTGCCCATGACCAAAACCAACACGAGGAGCTGTTGGCTCGCCGGTAGGAATAGGCACAAAACCATCATTTGATTTTTTTATTTGGTCTACGACCACTTTGTCTTCTGCCATAATATTTAATTTTTAATTTGATTGCTTGCTCCCCGTAGGGATAATTTTAAATTTGAATTCAATTCGAATTTATCTAATTTGAAATGATTAAAACACGCTGTGTTTTCAAATTTAGTTATTTAAACATTTAAAATTGATTTCACTTAATTCCGCAGAATTACAACGAGCGGAGCGAAGTGGTTCTAATTGTAAATTGTAAATTTGAAATTAGAATATGAGTCCGCCTTCTCTTGCTCCGTCGGCCAGCGCTTTTATTCTGCCGTGATAGACAATCCCGCCCCTATCAAAAACAACTTTTTCAATTTTCTTTTCGGCGCATTTTTTTGCAATTAATTTTCCCACTTCATTTGCAACGGCAGATTTTGTGAGTTTTGCGTCCTTTATTTCTCTGTCGGAGGCTGATAATAAAACTTTTGCTTTGCCGTCATCAAGTAATTGCGCATAAATGTGATTAAGCGATCTGAAAACACAAAGCCGCGGCATTTTTAAAGTGCCGCTTATTTTTGATCTGATTTTTTTATGCCTTCTTTGTCTTTTTTCTTTTTTTGTTATCATGTTATTTTTTTGCCGCTACAACTTTTTTACCTTCTTTTCTTCTAATTTTTTCGCCTTGATATTTTATTCCCTTTCCTTTATAAGGTTCAGCTTTTTTAGCCTTTCTCACCAGCGAGGCAACATGCCCCACCAGCTCTTTATTTATTCCGGAAACCGTAATGACATTTTTTTCCACCAAAAAATCAATGCCTTCCGGTTTTTTTATTTTAACCGGATTTGTAAAACCGACATTTAATGTCAAACCCTCAACGTCCGCCATTGCCTTAAAACCGACTCCTTCGATCTCCAGCTTTTTTTCAAATCCTTTGCTTACCCCCTCAACCATATTTGAAACTAAAGCCCTATACAATCCCCATAAATTTCCTTTTTCAGATAAAACCAAAATCTTTCCGTCTTTAATTTCAATTCTTACATTGCGGTTAATTTCCCTTTTTAATTCTCCTTTGGGGCCCGTAACATTCAAAACCTCGCCGGCTAATGTTGCGGTGACTCCCTCTGGTATTTCAATTGGTTTTTTTCCTATTCTTGACATAATTTTTATTACCAAATTTCTAATAAAACTTCTCCCCCCAATTTTTGTTTCCGCGCTTCTTTGTTCGTCATTAATCCTTTTGGGGTTGAAACTACCGATATTCCATATCCTCCGCGAACTCTTTTTATTTCTGACCATTTTCCATAAATTCTCTGACCTGGTTTTGATATTCTCCTTAAACCGGAAATCGCAGAAATTCCATTATCATATTTCAAAACAATTTTCATTATTTTGTTCTTTCCTTTGGCAGCCTTTTTTACTTCGCTTATTAGCCCCTCTTGAACTAAAACTTTTGCAACCTCATATTTCAGGTTTGAAAAAGGAATAGAAACTTCTGGCTTCTGTACAGCCTGGGCATTCCTTATTTGATTTAACATGTCTGTTATTGGGTCTATCATAGTTTTTGTTATTACCCTGAATTTATTGAAGGGTTACCAAGAAGATTTTTTAACGCCGGGAATTTCGCCTTTATTTGCTAATTCCCTAAAGCATATTCTGCATAGTCCGAATGCTCTCATAAAACCATGCCGCCTTCCGCATTTAAAACAGCGCCGAATTTTTCTCGATGGATATTTAGGCTTCTTTTTTGCTTTTATTTCCTGTGATTTTTTTGCCATGATTTATGAGCGAAGCGAGTAAATCACACTTACACTGAGGTTTTTACCGAAGCGGAAGTGTTCTTTTTTATTTTGCTTCCCTCATTGGGAATCCCATTAATTTATACATCTCTAATCCTTCTTCTTTGTTTTTCGCATTTGTGACCACTGTTATTTGCAGACCGAAAATAGTTTTCTCTTTTTCAGTAAAAATTTCCGGAAAGGAAATGTGCTCTCTGAATCCGATGTTTAAATTTCCCCCTTTATCTATTATTTTTGGGTCAAGCCCCTTAAAATCCCTGGATCTTGGCAGAGACAGAAAAATCAGCCTTTCCAAAAAATCCCACATTCTGCTCTTTCTCAAAGTAACCGTTGCGGCAATTTCCAGACCTTCCCTTAATTTAAATCCCGCGATGGATTTTTTTGATTTCACTAATTTTGTTCTTTGCCCGGCTATTAGAGATAAATCCTGCATAATTAAGTTTTGTATTTTTTCCCGCTCTCCTGCGGTTTTGCTTGCAACCTCCTTGCCAAAGGAACTATTCAACATAATTTTCTTTATGCGCGGAACAGCCATCGGATTTTTATATCCAAACTTTTTCATCATGGCGGGAATTACCTCTTTTTTATACTTTTCCTTTAATTTTTCCATTTTTTAACGTAGCGATATATTATACTTCTTGCTTACATTTTCTACAAATTCTCTTTTTCGCTTGCCCTGAGCGCTTGCCCTGAGCCGCGCCGAAGCCTGCCGAAGGGTCAATTTTATATCCAACTCTCACTGCCTTTCCGCATTTCGGGCAAATTATTTTAACATTTGAAACTTCTATCGCTGCCGGAATGTCAACGACCTGCCCTTTTCCTCCTTCCTTTTTCGGTCTTACGTGCTTCTTTTTTAAATTAATTCCTTCTACTAAAATACCCCCTTCTTTAGGAAAAGCCCTTGACACCTTGCCGGTCCTGCCCTTATCTTTGCCTGATATTATCAAAACGTTATCGCCTTTTTTAATTTTCATGATTTGTGAACGAAGTGAAAAAATCATCCCGAGCCCGCAGGCGAGGGATATTCCTTTTATAATAATTCGCTTGCCATCATGGCAATTTTATCAAAGCCCTTGTCTTTTAATTCTTTTGCCGCAGGCCCTAAAATTCTGCTCCCTTTCGGAGCCTTTCCGTCGCCTAATATCACTGCTGCGTTATCGTCAAAACGAATATAAGAACCGTCACTCCTTTTATATTCCTTTCTTTGCCTGATAATTACTGCCTTTACTTTTTCGTGTTTTTTTACCAATTTTCTTGGTTCTGCTTTTTTTACAACTGCAACAATAATATCGCCCAGCTGAGCATATCTCCTGCGTGTTCCTCCGGGCACATTAATACATTGGATAATTTTTGCTCCAGTATTATCTGCGACTTTTAACATTGAACGTAATTGAATCATGCTATTTTACTTTATTTATCACTCTCCATTTTTTATCTTTTGAAATCGGGTTTGTCTCTTCAATGACAACCGTATCTCCGATATGAAATTCACCTTTCTCATCGTGGGCTTTATATTTTTTGTGGATTTTATATCTTCTCTTATATTTCGGATGCTCTTTTACCCTTTCAACCTGCACAACAACAGTTTTTTGCATTTTATCGGAAACCACTTTGCCTGTTAATATTTTCTTAGACATTTTCTTTTAATATAGTTAATATTCTGGCTATGTCTTTTTTTGTATTATTTATCTCTTTAACATTTTTCAACTTATTGGAGGAAAATTTAAACCTGATATCGCTCAGCTTTTTTCTCAAATCCAAAACTATTTTTTCCAATTCTTTTTTATCTTTTTTTCTAAGCTCTGCTGTCTTCATTTTTTATTCTTCTCTTTTAATAAATTTAGTTTTAATAGGCAGTTTATTGGCAGCTCCTTCAAGGGCCTCTTTTGCAATTTCCTCCTTTATGCCGTCCAACTCAAAAATAATACGGCCGGGCTTTATTGGATAAACATAATGGTCAACTCCTCCTTTTCCGCCGCCCATTCCCACTTCAGATCCTTTAAAAGTTACCGGTTTATCAGGAAAAACCCTTATCCAAAGCTTTCCGCCTTTTTTCAGGTATCTTATTATATGACGTCTTGAAGCCTCTAACTGCCTTGCTGTAATCCATTTTGTTCCCAAGGACTTCAAACCAAAACTTCCAAAGTTAAGCTCTGTAGCTCTTGTTTCAATTCCCTTGGACACTCCTCTGTGCCACTTCCTGTGTTTTACTTTTTTCGGCATTAATATTCCCATATATGTGTTAAAATATCTTTTTTGATTACATTGATGATAGCGAATTTACGTTGATGTTTTTACTCGAATTTTTCTCCTTTATATATCCAAATTTTTACTCCTATCGCTCCGTATGTGCAATGCGCTTCGGTCTGCGCATAATCAATATCAGCCCTGATCGTATTCCTTGGCAGCCGCCCTTGTCGAAGCCATTCTTTTCTGGCAATTTCAATGCCGTTTAATCGACCTGACACCTCTGCTCTTATGCCTTTTACCTCTCTGTTAGACATAACTCTTTCTATTGTTTTCTTTAAAACCTGCCTGAAGGGTATACGTTTTTCAATTTGCTGGGCAGCCATTTGAGCCACCAATGAAGCTGAAATCCACGGATTTTTTATTTCCCTTATCTCTATTTTTATTTCTCTTTTTTGTACAACGGTCAAGCGGTTTCTTCTCCTGTTTTCCTGTATCTTTTTTTCTAATACTTTTTTTAAAACTTCAACGCCCTCTCCACCCCTCCCGATTATTAAGCCGGGGCGCGCAGTTTCAATAATGATATTTAATTTATTGGCTGAATGTTCTATTTCAATGTTGGCTACTGAAGCCTCGCGTAATTTTTCTTTCAAAAAATCTTTTATCAAAAAATCTTCTTCAAGGTATTGAGACATTTTTTTACCATAAAAACCGCGGACATTCCAATCTTCTGTTCCTTTTATTCTGAATGCTTTTGGGTGAACCTTATGTGACATGTTGTTAAATTTATAATTCTAAATTTTCGGAATTAATTCGCTCAACACCAATGTTATGTGCGATGTTTTCTTTTGTATGGGATACGCCCTTCCTCTGGACATAGGGTGCCACCTTTTCAGTTTCGGGCCTTCATTTACAAAAATACTGGAAACATATAAATTTGATTCGTCCAGCTTAAAGTCGTGTTTCGCAGAGGCAACAGCCGAGTTCAAAAGCTTCAACACATTTCCTGCGGATCTATTCACTGTGAACGAAAGAATTGTCTGCGCCTGCAAAGCCTTTTTGCCTCTGACCAAGTCTGCAACCTGCCTTACTTTTCTTGGCGCCGTTCTTAAATTGTTTAATTCTACTTTAATTTCCATAATTAGCAAATTAGCGTAGCGATATGTTTTTAACGTAGCGATATGTCTATTTTTTAGGTCCGGATTTTACCGCGGCTTCAGTTTTGACAGCCTCTTTTTGCTCAACTCCGGCTTCTATTTCTCTCTGCATTTTTCCTCCATGCCTTACAAACTTTGTTGTTGGGGAAAACTCTCCCAGCTTGTGGCCGACCATATCTTCTGAAACGTAAACCGGCACAAATTCTTTCCCGTTATGGACTCCAAAGGTATGTCCCACCATTTCCGGGGAAATTGTGGAATACCTTGCCCAGGTTTTTATAATAACCTTCTCATCCCTTCTCAGCTTCAGCACTTTTTCCAACAAATTTTGGTCAATATACGGACCCTTTTTTAAACTTCTGCTCATTGTATAAGTGTATAACCGTCATTGCGAGCGGTAACGAAGCAATCTCACGCATTGTTTAGATTGCTTCGTCGCTACGCTCCTCGCAATAACGAAATTTTATTTCTTCCTTCTTTGAATAATCAATTTATTTGACCACTTTTTTCTGTTTCTTGTTTTAACCCCCAAAGCTGGCTTGCCCCAAGGAGTTTTCGGATGTTTTAAACCGATTGGCTGTCTGCCCTCGCCTCCTCCATGCGGATGGTCAACGGGATTCATTGCCGAGCCTCTTACGTGCGGTCTTCTGCCTTTTAGGCGAGATTTTCCGGCTTTTCCAAACGTATAAAATCTATTTTCCGGATTTGAAACCATTCCTATTGAAGCAAAACAATCGCCTAAAAATTTTCTAATTTCTGTTGACGGCATCTTCAGGTTTACATAATCCCCATTACGGGCTAATACTTGCGCCGAACTGCCAGCTGACCTCACAATTTTTCCACCCTTTCCCGGATCCAATTCAACATTATAAACCATTGTTCCAACGGGTATATTTTTTAATTTCGTTCTGTTCCCCGGAGTTAATAAAGTATTTTCATTGCCGGAAAAATTAACCGCATCTCCAACCTTTAATCCTTGCGGAGCTATAATATATTGCTTTTTTTTATCAGAATATTCTATCAAGGCAATAAATGCTGTTCTATTAGGATCATATTCTAAAGCAATAACTTCTGCCGGTAAATTCTGTTTTGTCTGTGAAAATTCAATAATTCTGTAAAGTCTTTTTACTCCGCCTCCTTTGTGCCTTACTGTAATTCTTCCGGAGCTTCCTCTCCCCGCATTTCTTTTTATGTATTTTAAAAGCCCTTTCTCTGCCTTCTTTTTTGTCAACTGGGAAAAATCTATCCCTGTCATTCCCCTTCTTGATGGTGTTGTAGGTTTGTATATTTTCATTTTAGTGCGATTCTAATATACTAATTCATACTAATTATACTAATACGTTATCGTTTTTCGTTTATTCGTATTATTAGTATGTCATTCGTATATTGGCATCGCATTATAGAATTTCTATTTTTTGGCCTTTAGTAATTTTAACTACTGCTTTTGTATGGCCGCTTTTAAATCCTTGTATTTTTCCAATTTTTCTTTTTTTATTCGGAATTTTTATTATGTTTACTGATAAAACATTTACTCCATAAACACCTTCAATCGATTTTTTTATTTCTGTTTTGTTTGAGTCGGCATTAATTTTAAATACATATTGATTACCTTCGGCTAAAATTGTCGCTTTTTCTGAAATATGCGGCTCTTTTACTATATCATAAGAAAATCCTTTTACTGATTTTTTTTCAACCGGTTTTTCAATCTTTTTTTCTTTTTTAATTAAAATATTTTCGGTTTTTTTAACCGGCATATTCGCGCCTTCGGCGCGACGCCCCGTCTGAATAGAAGATTCAGAATAGAGATTTTTTGCTTTCTCCGCTGCCTTTTTTCTTTTTAAAAAATCAAATAGCGCCATAGTCGTATCTGTCATTGCGAGGAAGGAGCTTTAGCGACTGACGAAGCAATTCCAGAGTTTCCAGATTGCCGCGTCGCCTGCGGGCTCCTCGCAATGACGAAGTGTTTATTTTAAGAATGTTTCTTTTATAACTTTAATTGCTTCCTTGGGCAATAATAAATATTTATATGTCATTAAATCTAAAATATTCAAATTTCTTGCTTCAAAAATTCCTGTTTTTTTGATATTCCTTGCTGACAAAAATGCGTTTTTATCATACTTTGGTAAAGCAATCAACAAACTTTGACTCTTGCATGGAAGTTTAGATAATGATTTTGCCATCTCTTTTGTTGCGGGAACCGCCATTTCTAATTTGTCCAAAACAATTAAATTTTTTTCCTTCGCCTTCTGGCTCAGGACCATAAATAATGCTTTTCTTCTCATTTTTTTGGGAATTTCCCTTTCATAAACCTTGTCTTTTCTGGGACCAAAGGTTATTCCGCCGCCTCTCCATAATGGAGAACGAATTGACCCGTGCCTTGCCCGTCCTGTTCCCTTTTGCCTCCATGGTTTTTTCCCGCCGCCAGAAACCTCTCCTCTGTTTTTAGTATGAGCTGAAATCTGCCTTTTGTTTGCCATTTGAGAAACAACAATCTGATGCACCAAATCAACGTTGAGTTTTACCTCAAAAATTTCCTTTGGCAATACTGTGCTTCCTGAAACCTCCCCATTTTGATTATATAAATCGACTTTCATTTTAATCTTTTAATATGGTTGACTTTTCTTTTATATTCTATTATACTTTTATTATTGGTCTTCACTCTGCATTACCCTGCATTTCTACAGGAGTTCACTATGTCGTGGAAAACAATCCAGCTACGAATCAAGCATTGCTTTACGGAGCACTTTATGGATTGCTTCAGTATCGAATCCTTAGAGAGGCTCAAGACTGAGCAAGATCAGGGCTTCGCAATTGCCGGCATCAAGAGTGACACCATCGAGGTCATTCTCGAAAAACCAGACCCCGCGTCTCTGCCGACATCGACGAGGAGGGAATCCCAGACTTTCGCAGGCGAAAGACCCCATGAAGGGCGGTCCGTGCCATTCACAAACGTGTGACCGTCAGTTAAGCGCCTTGGCTGAAATTTGATTTATCGAGTTCCAGCCGAGGCGCTCTTTTTTTGTAAAATATTAAACTCGGATCTCAAGCAATGTTCCTTTGTGCCCTGGAACCGCCCCTTTTAATACTAATAAATTATTCTCCTTATCAACTTTCATTATTTTTAAATTTTTAACCGATATTCTTTCATATCCCATGCGTCCGGGCATTTTTCTTCCCTTCATTACGTGCTGGGGAAAACGACATCCTGTTGAACCAATTGTTCTGTGTTCGTGTTTTACTCCGTGAGTGGCATTTCTTCCTGAAAATCCGTGTTTTTTGACTCCGCCTTGAAAACCTTTTCCCTTTGACATTCCCGAAACCTTTACTTTTTCACCTTCAGAAAAAGCAGATACATTAATTTCATCGCCCACTTTTGTTTCCGAATTATGCGCTCTAAATTCCTTAACATATTTATACGGTCTCGCTTTCCAGCTTTTTCTGAGCTTATTCATTTTTGTAATTTTCTCAAATCCAATCTGAACTGCGTCATATCCGTCTTTCTTGCCATGAGCCGCGTCGAAGGGTTCTTTTGTTTTTTTCTGCAGAACATAGCAAGGCCCGGCCGAAACCAAAGTAACCGGTATCATTTTACCGTCTTTATCAAACAACTGGGACATTCCTATTTTTTGACCTAATATAAATTTCATGTTTGTTTTGCTAATGAAAAATCGGGCGCTTGCCCGATTCTTCGGAGCAATGTTGTTACCCGCCATAATGCTTTAGCTTTAGGCTGGGAAGTTAACAATCGCGTAAATAACTAACTTTATTGTATATTTTATAGTATAGTCTATTTTAGTTTCCGTGTCAACAGTCCAAGTGCCTTGCTGGTTACCTCTCCCACTCTGACTTCAGCAAAATGGGAATTGATAATTTGTGTTCTGTTAAAATTTTTTTCAGCTCGGCTTTTGATTTTTCTGAATCCGTCAAAATAACTTCACAATAATTTTTTAATTCTTCTGACATAATTTTTTACTTTATATTATTCTACCAAAAATAATAGAATAATCCAACTAGGCGGTGAAAACAAAAAATCCGTCAGAAAATGACAGATTTTTTGGGGTGGACCCGGCGGGAGTTGCACCCGCTACGTTGCTTGTCAAAGGCAAAGTTTTAACTATATGAAACTACGGGCCCTCAGATCCACAAATTTATTATATCAAAAATATAAAAACAAAAAAGCCCCGTGAAGGACTCTTTTGTCTGACAAGCAACAGTATAACCCATAGTTTATATAGATTACTCTGCCTTTATTTAAGTATAGCAGATCCAAACCTGTTGTCAAGACTTTCGGACTTTTCTAAACTTTTAAATTTTTATCGTAATGTCAACACCTGAAGGCAAATTCAAGTCGCGCAGGGCTTCTATTATATCTGCATTAGGACTGATAATATCAATAATTCTTTTGTGGACTCTCATTTCAAACTGCTCCCTCGCGTCTTTATGCACAAAGGTTGACCTGTTCACCGTAAATTTTAATATCTCAGTTGGCAAGGGAACCGGCCCCACAACCTCAGCCCCGTAACGATTTGCGATATCTATTATCTGGCGGGCTGAATTGTCAATTATTTTGTGGTCATATGCTTTAAGTTTTATCCTAAGCTTCTGCCTCGTTTCCGGGGCTTCTTTTTCTACCTTTACGTCTTCATCTTTTTTTCCCTTCGCTGTTGCTCGGGGTAAGTGTTCGCTCCGCTCCCTTATCTTTTTTACGGCTGGGTTTTTAACGGGCATTTCTACTTGGTTATTTTAGTTACCACTCCTGCTCCCACTGTTTTGCCTCCTTCTCTAATAGCAAAATTTCCTTTTTCCTCCAGAGCGATCGGCGCAATCAATTTAACTTTCAAATTAGCTGTATCTCCTGGCATTACCATTTCTGTTCCTTCTGGCAAAGTTACGTCACCTGTTATGTCTGATGTTCGGATATAAAGCTGAGGTTTGTATCCTGTAAAAAATGGGGTGTGCCTTCCGCCTTCCTCTTTAGATAAAACATAAACTTCTCCTTCAAATTCAGTGTGAGGAGTAATGCTTCCGGGCTTGCAGATTACTTGGCCTCTTTCAATATCCTCTTTTTTCAAACCCCTTAACAAAATTCCGACATTGTCGCCGGCTCTTCCTTCATCAAGCGATTTCTGGAACATTTCAACCGAAACAACAACTGTTTTTTGTGTTGGCTTTATACCGATTATTTCAACCTCTTCGTTTGGTTTTATAACTCCTCTTTCAATTCTTCCTGTTGCAACTGTTCCCCTTCCTTCAATTGAAAACACGTCTTCAATTGCCATTGCAAACGGTTTATCTAGTTCTCTTACGGGCTCCTTAACAAAATTATCAACAGCATCCATTAATTCAATAATAGGTTTTACGGCCGGATCATCAACCGATGTGGCTTCTAAAGCTTTCAGGGCAGAACCTCTTATAATAGGAGTTTCATCTCCAGGATATTTATTTTTCTTTAAAAGTTCTCTTACCTCAGATTCAACTAAGTCCAAAATTTCAGGGTCATCAACCATGTCGCACTTGTTCATAAACACAACCAAGCTCGGCAAGCCAACTTGGCGGGCTAACAAAATGTGCTCTTTGGTTTGCGGCATAGGTCCGTCTGGAGCTGAAACTAACAAAATTCCGCCGTCCATTTGAGCGGCTCCCGTAATCATATTTTTAATGTAGTCAGCGTGTCCGGGGCAGTCAATTAGAGCATAGTGCCTTTTTGGAGTCTCGCATTCCAAATGTGTAATAGAAATTGTCACCCCTCTTGCCTTTTCTTCAGGCGAAGCGTCAATTTGGTCAACGTTTTTGTCTGAAGACTTAAAACCGCGCAATTTTGAAACCTTCATAATTGCGGCTGACAATGTGGTTTTTCCATGGTCTACGTGGCCAATGGTACCAATGTTTACGTGAGGTTTAGACCTCTCAAATTTTTCTGTTGCCATGATTTATGAGCGAAGCGAGTAAATCATCCTGAGCCCGCAGGCGAAGGATATGCCCTGCTTCGTTTAATTTATAATAATGTTATTGTATTCTATTATATTATTTAAAATAAGTCAACTCCCAATTAATAAAAAAAGGCGAAGTTAATCGTTTTTGTAAAAAAACATTTATTTTATAACCAAAGATTCTTCAATATGTGACACTCTTTTGTCTACGCCCTCCAACTTTTTGTCTAATTTTTCGTTCACAGACTTAAACTCATTTCGCATCATATTAAAACCCTCTGCCATTTCGTTTCTGGTTGGCGTTACATCAAAACTGTTTTTCATCATTCTAGCCAGAAAATCTCTTTCTTGCTCCAAATCTTGTTTTGTCGCGAGAGGCTCAAGAAGTTTTTTTATTTTGCTTATATCCTGCTCATCAAGCATATTTTTAATTTTTTTTATTATTTTTTTCTTCTTTAATAAATTTATTTTTTCTTAAAAACTCTAAAACTGGTTTACCGCAGTCGTCGCATATTTCTTTTACGTCATGAAAAAATCCACGACCGACAGTTAATGGCTGTCCTTTAATTTCTTTTTTGCATAAATCGCATTTTGATACATTCATACTATAATTTTATCATTTCACAAACGCTTGTCAAACGATTGACAAATACCCATATCGGGTGCATAATTAAAAATCGGGTCAAAGTTCGCTTTTTGACATCTCAACCCCTATTTTAAGGAGCGTTACAATGAAGAGGTGGAAATACGATGAGGTTTCCAGAGGCTGCCTCAAGTCGTTAGTGATGGCGATGAACGGGCGCGGCAAGTTCGGCTGGGAAAGCACTGGCTGGTAACAGACGGAAACTTTGGTCGAAACATCACCCGGCAAGGTTGAGCCACGGAAAATCTACGAAGCCGTCATGAAGCGGGAAATTCCCGAGCCGCCGGAAAAAGTTTCCGAGCCGCAAAGGTTCGTCGATCTTGCCGATATCCTTATTGATCTCATCGAAGAGAGTCGCAAATTAAAACGACACTGAGACCCGCAAAAAATATTGCGCAAGACTTCAATAGGGGCTTCGCAAAGCCGGCTGTAAAGAGTTCTCGCAACTCTCGCGCGCCGAGGGCTGAAACAGAAATTTCAGACCGAGGCGCTTTTTATTTGCAAAATTATCTCGTAACTGTCATTGCGAGGAGTAAAACGACGAAGCAATCCAGAGTTAACGCACAAAAACCTTAGATTGCCACGCTCGCTTGCTCTGCCTTCTGTAAGCGAACGCAAAGATGTTGCGTATCCGAATGTTTCAGACAACGGCACAAAGGCATCAACAACTTTCATTCCAACCCTCTCGCTTGTTTCTTCAATTTTTCCTCTTCTTGAACTTACATCAGAAATAACCTGCCCGAAGAAATTTTCAGGAGTTACAATTTCAATTTTCATAACCGGCTCTAAAATAACCGGTTTTGCGGCTCTGGCGGCTTTTTGAAGAGCCATTGAACCTGCAATTTTAAAAGCGAATTCAGACGAATCAACATCGTGATAGCTCCCGTCATATAATGTAACCTCAACATCAACCATTGTATATCCGGCTACAATTCCCTTATCTAACGCTTCAATAACTCCTTTTTCTACCGGTTTAATAAATTCTTTTGGAATGGCTCCCCCTTTAATTTCATCAATAAATTCAAAACCGGCTCCTCTTTCTTTTGGTTTTATTTTTAATAATACGTGTCCGTATTGTCCTTTTCCGCCAGACTGCCTCACATATTTTTCTTCTCCATTTGCTTCGGCTGTAATTGTTTCTCTATATGCCACCTGCGGCTTGCCGTAATTAGCCTCAACTTTAAATTCTCTTTTTAATCTGTCTGCAATAATATCCAAATGCAATTCTCCCATGCCGGAAATAATTGTTTCGCCGGTTTCAATATCTTCCTTAATTCTAAAAGTTGGGTCTTCTTCGGTTAACTTTCTAATAGACATAATGAGTTTTTCCTGGTCTGCTTTTGTTTTTGGCTCAACCCTAATTCCGATAACCGGTTCTGGAAATACAATTTTTTCTAAAATAACCTGATGGTCTTTGTCGCACAATGTGTGGCCCGTGCTTGTTGCTTTTAATCCCACAGTTGCTCCAATTTCGCCCGCATAAATAACATCTAACTCCTGCCTTTCGTCTGCGTGCATTCTCAAAATTCTGGCAATTCTTTCTTGTTCTCCTGTATTTGCATTCAAAACATAAGAACCTTTATTCAAAGCTCCGGAATAAACTCTAAAATAAGTTAAAGTTCCGACATAGGGGTCTGTGGCTACCTTAAAAACCAAAGCTGAAAACGGTTCGTTGTCATCTGCTTTTTTTTCTATTACAGCTCCGGTTTTTGGGTCGGTTCCTTTTTGTGAAACTACGTCCAGCGGCGAAGGCAGTAATTCAACAACCGCGTCTAAAATTGTCTGCACTCCCTTATTTTTCAAGGCGCTTCCGCAAAATACCGGCACCAATTTATAATTTAAAACTGATTTTCTCAAAACATTTTTTATTTCCTCAACTGAAATTTCTTTTCCTTCTAAAAACTTTTCCGTCAAAGTATTATCTTCGCCGGCAACTTTTTCAATTATTTTTCTGCGCCATATTTCGGCCTCAACTTTCCACTCTTCGGGAATTTCTTTTTCAACAACATCAATTCCCTTTTCTCCCTCAAAATAAAGCGCCTTCATTTTTATTAAATCTACAACTCCGGATAGTTTTTCTTCCAATCCCATTGGAATGGTTACTGCCACCGCATTCGGAGTTAATTTATTCAAAATTGACTGAAAACTCTTTTCAAAACTGGCCCCCATTCTGTCTAATTTATTGATAAAGCAAATGCGCGGAACATTATATTTGTCTGCCTGGCGCCATACTGTTTCAGATTGCGGTTCTACTCCGGCAACTCCGTCAAAAACAACAACTGCGCCGTCTAAAACTCGCAAAGACCTCTGCACTTCTGCTGTAAAATCAATGTGGCCTGGAGTATCAATCAGGTTTATCTGATGATTTCTCCAGTACATTGTTGTGGCGGCCGAGGTAATTGTAATTCCCCTCTCTCTTTCCTGAACCATCCAATCCATAACTGTATCTCCTTCGTGCACTTCTCCAATTTTATGCGAAACTCCTGTATAAAAAAGCAACCGTTCAGAGAACGTAGTTTTTCCTGCGTCAATGTGAGCGATAATTCCAATATTTCTTAACGTATCTAAAGCGTGTTCTCTAGACATATATTTTCAAATTATATTTATTTCGTCATTGCGATTTTTTTATTTTATTTTGTAATGTATTTTTATTAGTCCTTTTCACCACCAATCAAGGAGTTCAGCTATGTTTGAACAAATTTTTTCGCCGGACTTACTGCAAGGCGGACAGAAAATAAGGGTTGTAAGACTCGGCATCAAACCCGAACTATCTCCTTTGGCCTCACTCTTGACGGGCTTTGAGGGCGAAATCGCCAGCCGGAGAAACTATGTTGGCTATTGCGTTTTGCACATACCCGGCGCCCCCGAGGTAACCTATAACAAAAATACTAGAAAGTGGAGCGTAGAGGGATGGAGCGGCGCCGAAGTTTATGTCATCGGCTAACTCCGGCTAAACGGCCGTCAAACAGCAAACACGCGAAAAGGATTTCGCGTGTCTTTTTTTATCGGGAGCGGGCAAAGTGCGCAAAAGCCTTGTTTGCTTCGGCCATTCTGTGGGTGTCTGCTTTCTTTTTAATTGCGTTTCCCTGATTATTCACGCAGTCAATTAATTCCTGCGCTAACTTTTCAGCCATTGGTTTTCCTTTTTTGGCTCTTGCTCCGTCAAGAATCCACTTGACAGCCAACGCCAATTTTCTTTCTCCCCTCACTTCCATTGGAACCTGATAAGTGGCTCCTCCAATTCTTTTTGGCTTCACTTCCAAAATGGGCGAAGCATTTTCAATTGCCTGTTTAAAAATTTCTAATGGCTCTTTGTTTGTTTTTTGTTTTATTATATTAAAAGCGCTGTAAACAATTTTTTGCGCAGTTGTTTTTTTGCCCCGCTTCATCACTTTATTTACAAATTGCGAAACCACCACATCGCTATAAATGGGGTCTGGCGCTATTTTATGTTTTTTGTAAGCTCTACGCATCGTGAATTTTCAAATTATTTAGCTTTTTTGGCTCCGTATTTGCTTCTCTCCTGTTTTCTGCCCTCAACTCCGGCAGTGTCTAAAACTCCCCTTACAATATGATACCTTACCCCGGGCAAATCTTTAACCCTTCCGCCCCTTATCAATACGACCGAGTGTTCCTGTAAATTGTGACCGACTCCCGGGATATAAGCTGTAACCTCCATTCCATTTGATAATTTAACACGGGCAACTTTTCTTAAAGCAGAGTTTGGTTTTTTGGGAGTTTGTGTAAAAACCTTTGTGCAAACTCCCCTTTTAAACGGAGAGGAATAATATGAAGGCCTATTTTTTAAAACGTTGAAACCAAACTGCAACGCAACTGTCTTTTTACGTTTTTTTATATTCTTTCTATTTTTCTTAATTAACTGATGTATTGTTGGGCACATAAAAATAAAAAATATAAGCGCTCGGCGCCTAATACTGATTATGTTAGCAAATTAAAGTAACGAAGTCAACATTTTTCATCTGTAAAAACCGACTTAAAACAAATTTACGCCTGTTACTAAATAAAAAAACCAACCTATAATATTATTCAAAAAATAAAAACCGCCGGAAAAAAGAACAAATATCAGTATCAGAAGGCCGTATTGCTGGAAAAACATAACTACCTTTTGAGAACGAACCTGTAAAATACTGAAAAGTATATGCGACCCGTCAAGCGGAGGTATAGGAAGTAAATTGAATATGCCAAGAGAAAAATTATAAATTACTATAATACTGATAAATTGGAAAAAATTTGTTTGAACGGGCAAGTTTAGAAATCTTATCATCAACCCAAAAAATATCGCCACGCCAAAATTAGTTGCGGGACCGGCAATCGCAACCTTTAGCGAACCCCATTTTCTATCTTTAAAATTGTAAGGATTTATTGGCACCGGTTTTGCCCAACCAAAAATTATGCCTCCGCCGCCCAATACAAAAGAACTGACTAATAATAGAAGAGGCAAGATAATTGAACCGAAAACATCTATATGTTTAAGTGGATTTAACGTTAATCTTCCTTCGTTTTTTGCTGTCGGGTCGCCCAAAGAATAAGCCACGCTTCCATGCGCGATTTCATGTATCATAACAGAAAAAATTAGAATAATTAATTGGAAAATTAAAATAATATCAAAAGTAAACATGTTAAATTGATGACGAATGAACTTCTATTATATTACACCATATTACAGATTCTTGCAAAAAAATAAATATAATGTTAGCATAAATTTATTAAATTTCAATTTTATACTCTATGGAAAAAATTTGTTCAATTTGCAAAAAACATTCAGCAATGGGAGTCACCCTTGTTAAATTAAGAGGAAAATACAACCCAACTTCTAAAGTAAGAAAATACCCGAATTTGCAATGGGTCCGTTTGCCTGCCTGCGCAGGCAGGCCTTCAGGCAAAAGAGTTCTCGCTTGTGCCAAGTGCATTAAACGCTTATCCAAAGTATAAAAACCGACTAATAAAAGTTTCACAGTACCGTGGACCAGTCCACGGTACTGTTTTTAATTTCTACAAAGAAGTAAATAAAATCTCTGACCTTGTACTCACGATCGTAGCCACAAGGTCAGAGATTTAAATTTGACAATTATATTTTTCTTTGTGATAGCTTATTTTCTGACAGAAAAAAACCACTGACCGAAATCAGTGGTAAGGTGTCTGTTTTTTCGGCTGAAACGCCGCTTTAGTTTCTTTCATTCCATCGCGAGACTAAATCTTGGCAGTCGGATTCACATAATAGCGGCACAACTATTTCGCCGTCAACGACTTGAACTTTAAATCCGTAGTTGTTCTCAAGCCAACTTTTGGCCTCAGCCGGAAAAACAGCATCCCAACAAACTTCAATATTGTCTGGTACTTTTTGTCCTCCCAGTTTTCCCCGCCTTGCATAAGCCACCATATTTCGCGTCTCCTTTTCAAAGTTCTGATTTCCAAGTAGATAATAGCCCCATCGCAAAATAATTACAAGTGTTTATTTTTTTGGGGTTTGGTGTAATATAAAATAAACGGGGAATGGTCCAACGGCAGGATATGCGCATGGGGTGCGCATGGTGGGAGTTCGATTCTCCCTTCCCCGACAATAAAAAAACGCCTTTCGGCGTTTTTTTATTTATTTATTTCAGAATGGCTTTTACTTTGTCAACAATTTCTTCCGGAGTAAATTGCGCCTTGATAATATAGTCAACTGCTCCCAATTTTACTCCTTTATCTATGTCCTCCTTCTGGCTAAGATTGGATAAAATAATCACGGGAATTGACGAGGAAACTGGGTCTTCTTTTATTTTTGACAGAACTTCAAAACCGTCAACATTAGGCAGAACCAAATCAAGCAAAATCAAATCCGGTTTTTCTTCTTTGGCTTTTTTTATTCCTTCTTCCCCGTCAATTGCAGAAATCATATTAAAGCCCTCTGCGGTAAGTTTTTTGTTTATCAAACCTCTTAAAAATTCGTCGTCTTCAATGATTAAAACATTCTTTGGCATAATTTTAAAATTATAATAATTCTATTTTATCATTCTACCATTTCTATTGGCAAAGTAAAGAAAAAGGCGCTTCCCTTGCTTTCTTCTGATTCAAACCAAATACTGCCGCCGTGGTCTTCAATAATTTTTTTTGCAATAAACAGACCGAGGCCAGAACCGTTAGTTTCTATATTATTTGCATTGGCGGCTCTAAAAAATTTATTAAAAATTTTTGACTGTTGTTCCATGGGAATTCCTATGCCCGAATCTTTTATCTGAAACTTTATGCTATTTTGGTCACTTTTCAAAAAAACGTTTATACTCCCGCAGACATTTGTATATTTTAAAGCGTTGTCAAAAAGATTCTGGATTACGGACCTTATTTTTTCCTTATCTACTATTATTTTGGGCAATCTTTGCAAGGGCTTTTCAAATTTAACTTTAATCTCCTTGCCTTTAATTTTATCCTGAAAAAAGATTATCGCAGATTCAACAATATCCTGAACGTCAATTAAGGTTTTTTTATAAAAAAATGCTCCGTCTTCTATTTTCGCCGCATCCAATAAATTATCAATTAGAAAAATCAGCGCATCGTTCCTTTCATAAAGCCTCTTGGCAACATCTTTTTGTTCTTTGCTAATTTTTCCGAAATCTCCGGACAAAAACATTTTTACCGACCACTTTACCGAAGCTACGGATGTTTTTAACTGGTGAACGGCTGAAAGGATAAAATCATTTTTTATTTTTTCCAATGAACTTTCGCGGGTTATATCGCGTAAAATTATCAATTTCCCCATATTTTTTTCTGGTTGAAAATTAACGTCCTTTTTATAATCATCGTGGCTTGAGTCAAAAAATATCGGCATTACGGAAAGCTCGGCAATAAAATATTTTAATTTTATCTCTTTCCTAAAAACAATGTTTTGAGATAATAAATAAGGCGCAATCGGCTGTATATCGGGCAGGCGCGCCAAATCTATGACCGGCAAACCTTTGATGTCTTTCTCTTTTATACCCAAAATCTTTTTAGCTTTCGGGTTTATCATTAAAATTTTCCCGTTTCCACCAATGACTAAAATGCCTTCGCCGATATTAAAAAAAACTTCAGAGATTATATTTTTTTCTATTTCCGAAATTTTTAATTTTTCCTCATTTTTTTCCAAAAGCCTAACCAGCGCTGTTTTTTCTCTTTTGAGGCCGTTTATTTTTATGATAAAAAAACTGCCGGTAAAAAATATGACGATTGAAAAAATAACTATAATTATATAAATCAATTTTGCTTCGCCGTTGGCAAACAGCCAAAAGTTTATAACCGTCAAAAAAATCAAAAACACGTTGATGAGAACCACCGCTATGATATTGTAAATAATTTTTAGAGCGCGAAACATTGTTTTAAATTTCAAATTATATCCGGAAAGTGTTTTTAATAATTCCTTTTTTAGACGCGTCAATTACGGAAGAAGTATAAACCAAAGAATAAGATCCGTCATCGTTCTTTTTTTCTATTTTTATAAAATACTTTCCTTTTGGAACCAAGCAATAATATCTTCCGTATTTATCTGCAACTTTATGGGCGACTTCCACATTTGAATCAGGCATCACTATTCTTAAAATAGCGAAGGACACAGGGTTGCCGTTAGCGCTGCTAAATATTCTGCCGTATGCTTTTGGCTTTACGCCTATTGTTCTTAACAAAAGCAATATTAAATAAACTGTCAATATAATAAGGTTGTATGGGTAAGGGGCGGCAAAGTAAGCTATAATAGCCACCACAAACCCAACTATAAAAAATAAATCAAAAATTCGTCTTAGGGCTATATCCGCTCGCGAATAAAAATTCATTAATTTTTTGTCCCGCTTTGCAAACTCATTCCAGTCAAACCTCAGAGGGTCCATAGGAATATTTTTTGTAATGGTTTCCCCGCCTTGTTCTATATCTATGTTTTCTCCGAAATAAAGGTCGTTATAAAGTTCGTCGTTTATTTTGCCGGCAAGTTTTTGCGACGGAAAGACGTAATTTGTTTTATTGACAGATATTTGGTAAGTTCCCGAAGGCTCTAAAAAACCATACCGGCCGTCTATATCTGTTATTGCAGAGGAAATAACTTTTCCTTGGGGGTCATTTAAAACAACATATGCTGGGTCCAACGGCTGTTTTGTGACGGAATCATAAACCACTCCCCAAGGCTTGATTCTTCTTTTTAAACCAAGTGAAGTCAAAAGAATGCCCGACAACCTAAAAATAAACAAAAATATTTCCATTGGAGAAAAAACAATCGCTATTGCAACTTCTGCAGTTGCCGCTACAGCTCCAACGGTTGAAACTGTTTTGGTTATCAGAGAACCCTGCTTGGTTTCAATTGCTTTTTGAATATTTTTTGTTACAACTTTTGCTGTTTCTGCTGAGGCTTGTATGGTTTGCTGAATTTGTTTATTTACTGTTTGTGTTATATTTTCAATTGCTTTTACAGATGTATTTATTATTCCTGTGTTCCCGGGTGGCAATGCAGGAGGTGTTGTTGGTGGTATTACCGGAGAATTTTCAGGCGGTATTACTGGGGGAATTTCCAGGGGCAATACTGGCGGAGATTCAGGCGAAATTTCAAAAACACAATCTTCATTTTTTTGGCATTGATCAGCGCCAATTCCCTGCGCAATAACGCACTGCATTGAACTGCAAATATTGTAAGTGGGCCCGCAATCAACGTCTGTTGCGCATTGGTTTAAGCCGAAACCCGACACAAATATACACTGCTCGTTATTATTGCACTCACTGTGCGTAAGGGCGCAATCAACATCTGTTTGACATTGTTCATCGCCCTCTCCGTCTATCGCAACGCACTGTTTCTGGGCATTGCATTCGTTATGTTTTGGGGCGCTACAATCATTGCCATTGGCGCATTGACTGGTTCCCGACCCGCTTACTGCAACGCACTGCTTTTGAGCATTGCATTCATTGTGCGAATCTGGCGGCGGAGGCGGCGGGGGCGGGCCCCCGCCTCCCCCGCAACCAGAACTTGGACGCCAGTCAGTTGTAACATTGCAATTTGAGCAATCAAAAATAATTGTGCCGACAACGTCTCCTGTAGCGGTACCGACAAATCTTCCTGAACAATTTATAGTTACTCCGCTAAAATTTATCCAGCCGGTATTTTGACCCCAGGCAGATCCAGAAAGCACGCCCGATGCGGTATTTTTTATCCCGCTGCCTGCTGGATTCAAATTTATCCAACCGTAAACTTCACTCCAGACATAACCGGTCAGAGCATTATCGGTAATGGAAACATTTCCATTGGTTGGTTTAAAATTTATCCAGCCAGAGGAATTTCCCCACGCATATTTGTAAGAACTGCTTATAGTCCCCGTAGCAGCCAAGACTGCTTCAGCTGAAAAAAAAGCAAGAAACACCGTAAGAAAAATAATTAAAAATAAAGACTGTTTTTCCAATTTATTTTGCAACCCTAAAATTGTTGCGGAAATTAATTTATTTTTTTATTGGCTGGGCTTCGGTTTTGGGTATTGTCTGCGGATTTGTGTTTTGGTTTGGCGCTAACGTTTCCGGAGTTTCGGGCGTCGGGGTTTGCTGAACTAAACCGTCTAACGCGCCGTTGCCGGCCGTTAGATTATCAATAATTTTTTGTATGTCTATCGAGCTGGCGGGATTTAATTTAGATAATACAGTAAATTGTTCGATAGCTTTGGCTTTTTGGCCAAGCTGATCAAATACCAATCCGGAAAAATATAATCCGTTGGAATAATCGGGCTTCAAATTTAGAGCTTGGTCTAAATTTGTTTTTGCGTTTTGATAATCTTTATTCTGATAATAAATAACTCCCAACTGAGTTAGAGAGTAAGGATTGTTAGGATCTAATTTTAAAGCTTCATTATATGAATTTATCGCCCATGTTGAAGAATCGCTTATCAAACCATTTAAATTCTGGTAAATATATCCTCTGACCAGCCAATTACCAGCGGTTTTCGGATTTAAATCAGTCGCTATTTTTGCCGCATTTATGGAATTTGAAACTAAAACCTGGATTGTATTCGTTTTGTCGCCTTGAGATTTGCTTTTATCTGATAACACATCTTGCGCCTTCAAAAGATAAACCTGAGATAATTGCCTAAAATACAAATCAACGTTTGAATTTGCAGAGGCGGCGTTCTCTAGGTTTTTGATTCCGTCGTCCAATCTGCCAGATTGCAGGGCATTCAAGCTATTATAGTAGCTTACTTCTGCGGCATATCTCTGACCGCCTAAAATTAAAAGTCCCAATCCGAAAATAAAAACCAACGTAAAAGTGAAGGTAACGAACAGAGTTAATAATGAAGACGGCTTTAAATCATATTCTTTTCTTTCACCGAAAATTAAACCCACCAAAACCGCCATTAAAAAGAATAATAAGAAATCCAAAGAGAGGTTTGAATTGTGCAAAAAATATGATGCAATTTCTGTGACTAAAGAAATAAACAACCCCAGACCCAAAATAGAATAAAATATATCCTGGCCTGAATCGTTTTTATTAACAAAAAGAAATTTTCCGGCATAAAAAATAATCGCGGCAGACAATGCCAAGAAAGCCAAAATACCAAATCCTCCGACAGTCGCCAGACTTGTCATAATTTTTGAATTTCCGTTATTAAAAACCGCTTCCCACAGAGCTGTCTTACTAAAATCCGGACTTTTAAACTTTGAAAAATTGTAGGAAAATGTTCCGGGCCCCGATCCAAAAACCGGCTTTTCCTTAAAGATTTGGATATCTATTTGAAAATTAGCATCCTTTGACAAGGAAACTTCATTTATTTTTTGCGGAAGCCAATTTATTTGGGGATTTAAAATTATAAAAAACAGGGATACTGCCATAAAAAACATCGGCAGAGCCATCCATCGTCCGTCAAAAAGGTCTCTTTTGAAAAGCCCGCATATCATAAGCAGGGCGGTTCCAAAAACAACTGTCCACCAAACCATGGAAAAATTAATTAATAACAATATCGCCGCTGAAAAAAATATTTCTGCGGCAAACAGCAGTTTTGACCACTTTCTTGCGCTAATCAATAAAACAATTGTCAATGGAAGCAATGTTGCGGCAAAAATACCCAACCCTCCCGCGCTTCCTATTGTGTTGAAAGCAACATTTTTAGTAAAACCCAGCGGAACGATAAATAATCCAAAAAACTGCAAAACTCCGAATATCTCAGCAATTAAGGCTGAAACCGAAAATATATAAACCGACGCTGTAATCTCTTTCTTTGAAAAAACATTGCTCGCTACAAAATAAAAAATAACCAGGCCAATTACTGACAACAGACTGTCTGAAGTAACGCGCGGCCAGCCCCAGAAACTGCCGTACCTGTCAATTGAAAAAACGGTTGACAACAAATAAGCCAGAAATAAAATTATTAAAAATATATGAACTTTGTTTATATTCACTTTAAACTCTCCGGAAATTAAAACTTTTAACATCCAGCTAAAAAATGAAATAAAAGCCAAGCAAATCAGCAGTGCTTGTTTGTTAAAATCAAGAACCTCTGATGTCCACGGCAAAAACAAAATCGGCATCAGGAATACTAAAACGTAAATACTATATTTTGTTATCCAGCCGCAAATTTTTACTGTAAGCGATGTTTCTTTTAACATAAATAATTTGTTAATATTATTTTATTTTCTAAATATTTTTTGCGCAGGATAAAACACCGCGTCGGCGATTGATTTGATGCCTGATGACATCGTTTTAAAATCCGTATTTAACGCCTTTTCAACAAAATCACCTGTTTTTTGCATTAATGCGGCGCTTGATTCCTTGGCGCTCTCGGGCAATAATTCTGACACTTTTTTAAAAGGTACTCTAAAAATCCATTTCGCAAACTCCCACATTGATTTTACCAGTCCTGCCGCCGCATTTCTTATCATAGTTCCAGATGAAGCGGGTGACGGCTGTTCTTCTTGGGATTTAGGAGTTAAGGTCTGAGTATTAGTATTAGATTCGGTCGGTGGCGGCTCAATTTGCGTAACCGGCGCAGATTGGGCTTCGGGCAGATTTTCTAGCGCAGGGCTTGCCGTATTGCTGTTTATGTTTCCGGGCGCTTGATTATTAGTTTCTGCCTGTTCTTGTTTAATCTCCTGCTTAATTTCCTGTTTTATTTCTTCTTTTGCATTAGAAACCGCTTCTTTGGCTGTTTTATTGGCAGTTTCGGCCGCTTGTTGTATTACCTCTTGAACTCTTTCATCAACTGCCTGTTTAGCATTTTCTGTTGTTTCTAAAGCATTATTTGCCGCCCGTTGAGCCTGCTGGACAACCTGTTGGGCTTGATTAACGACTTGCTGAGTCTGTTCAGTTGTTTGTGTCAACTGCCCTGTTGTTAAAACAACAGTTGAGCCGCACTCGCCCTTTGTTTTTATCAACTCTCCGGCTTTTATCAAAACACAATAAATTTCGCCTGTATCCTCGTCCCTCATTTGTAATTTTGAAATATCGGCTGTTTGCGCGCTAAATTTTTCCGTTGCCAACCTCGCTATGCTTACTAACCTATCCTCAATTGTAATTCCCAAAGAAA
>Ga0075913_101_pt2 | contig 51024 bp, 48 predicted proteins | sample RifGroA2_FD_68332 | JGI IMG/M metagenome (GOLD analysis project Ga0075913, IMG submission 68332) | Parcubacteria bacterium GW2011_GWA2_37_10 | reverse complement strand
TATATGCCTTGGGAATGGCAGCCAAAATTGCAAAAAATAGCAGAAGATTGCGGGATAATTCTTTTTTCCACTCCTTATGATGAAACTGCAGTTAATTTTTTAGAAAAAATGGATGTTCCTGTTTATAAAATAGCTTCTTTTGAGCTTGTTGACATAGAATTTCTTAAGAAAGTGGCAGAAACAAAAAAGCCTGTTATTATATCAAAAGGAATGGCAACAATAGAAGAGATAGAATTGGCCCTTTCAACCCTGCGAAACAACGGAGCTAAAGACATCGCGCTCCTTCATTGCGTAAGCAGTTATCCGGCTAAACCAGAAGATATGAATTTAATTACAATCTCCGACCTTGAAGAAAAATTTAGGACTGTTCCGGGGTTATCAGACCACAGCCTTGGTATTACTATGTCTATAGAATCTGTTGCTTTTGGCGCCTGCGTAATTGAAAAGCATTTTACTTTGAAAAGGTCTGATGGAGGACCGGATTCTTCTTTTTCTATAGAGCCAAAAGAGTTAAAACAATTGGTTGAATCAGTGAGAGAAGCAGAAAAGGCAATAGGCAAAATTCAATACGGAATCATCGAAAGCGAATTAGCCAATATCGCAGGCAGGCGTTCTTTATTTGTGGTTAGAGATATTAAGGCCGGTCAGGAATTTACGACAGAAAATATCCGTTCTATTCGGCCTGGATACGGTCTTGCTCCGAAATTTTTGCCGGAAATTCTTGGAAAAAAAGCGGCAAAAGACATAGAACGCGGCACTCCTCTTAATCGGGGTTTAGTCGCTAAAAGTTAGGTAATAATACTATGAAAATAAAAATACCGTTGAATAGACCAACTTTGACTAAAAAAGATGCCGATAGTTTTAAAAAACTGGCGGTTTCGGACCTCTTTTCCGGCGAAACTATAGAAAAATTTGAAAATAAATTTGCGAGGTATCTTGGAAGGAGGTACGCAATAGCGGTTAATTCTGGGACATCTGCTTTGCATTTAGCCCTAATGGCTTTAGATATTAAGGAAAAAGACGAGGTCATTTGTCCGTCGTATACTTGCGTCGCCCTGTTAAATGCTATCAATTATGTGCAAGCTGAACCGAAATTAGTTGATTGCAATTTTGATGTCGAAAAAAGCGATTTTAATATTTCTTTTTCGGACTTAAAGAACAAAATTAGTCAAAAAACCAAAGTGATAATTGTTCCCCATATGTTCGGCTTCCCGGCCGAAATTGAAAAGATAGTTTCCTTGGGCATTCCTGTCATAGAAGACGCAACTCAATCCTTTGGCGGTTCATACTGCGGTAAAAAATTGGGCAGTTATGGAGCAATATCAATTTTTTCTGTGCACTCTTCAAAAATGATTACTACAGGAAACGGCGGAGTGTTTGCAACAGATTCTGAAAATTTATACAAAAAAGCAAAATTTTTCGGAGATTACGAAAGCACAATCGTATCTCAACGCCTTAGGAAAGCGGATAATTATCAGATTCAATATAATTATAAAATTAGTGATTTAAGCGCTATTTTGGGCATCAGTCAATTGGATCAGATCGATAAATTTGTTGAGAAAAGGAAAAAAATAGCTAAAACCTTCAGTAAATTTTTGAAAGGTTCGGCGCAACTCCCGTTATTATCTGAAAATAATATTTTTTGGCGGTATGTGGTGGAGATTAAAAAAGATCCGATATCGGTTATTAAAGAAGCTATGAAATACGGAATAGACCTGGGCAGAGGCGTTTATCCGCCGCTTCATCAGTATCTGAAAATGGATGATAAGTTATTTCCGAATACTAAAAAAGCCATTTTTTCATTGATAGCCCTTCCAATTTATCCTTCTCTAACTGATGAAGAAATAGATTATTTGATTAAAACACTAAAAAAGATTATATGAGTATAGGAATTATTATACAAGCGAGAATGGAATCAGAAAGATTGCCCGGAAAAATGTATAAGAAAATTTTAGACAAGCATTTATTGGAATGGGTTATTTTGAGGACCAAAAAAGCTAAATTAGTAAAAAAAATAGTGGTGGCAATCCCAGATACTAAAAAAAGTTCAGTTCTTCTTCCGCTTATTAAAAATAATAAGGTTGATTTTTATCAAGGAAGCTTGAATAACGTTCTTGAGAGATATTTAAAAACCGCTGAAAAATTTATGATTGATCCGGTTATAAGAATCACTGGCGACTGCCCGCTCATTGATCCGATTTTGATTGATAAAAGTATTAAAAAATACTTGAGCTTAAAAGACAAACCAGATTATTTTTTTGTCAAAGGATATCCGTTCGGTTTGGGAGATATTGAAATCATTGGATTGAAGGCGCTTAAAAATATTTTTCAGAAGACAAAAAACCCTTATCATCTTGAGCATATGATATCTTTTATATCAGATAACCCTGATTTATTTAAAATAAGAGTCAAAACAGCTTCCCAAAAATTTTTCCGTGAAGGCTTAAGGGTTTGCGTAGATAAACCCCAGGACCTGATTTTAGTAAAAAATATAATTAAGCATTTTAAGCCGAGAGAAGATTTTACTACCGAAGAAATATTAGAATATCTTGATAAGAACCCTAAAATATCGGATTTGAACCGACATATTAAGCATAACTACTCTATTCCGGAAGAGAAAAAATGTTGATAAAAAAAAACAAAATAAAATACGGATTAAAAATCTGGTCTTCTAATAAAGATTTGTTTAAGCTGTCTGCTGAATTATTTAGAGTTGGGAAAATTGATTTTATAGAGCTGTATATTATTCCAGACTCTTTGCCAGACACGTCTATTTTAAAAGATTTTAAAAAAATACCAACAGCAATTCATGCCACTCACATGGAACACGGCTTTGATGTGTTTTTGCTTGATGATAAAAAAATAGAATTTTTTAAAAATCAGATTATAAAAACAGCCGATTTTTTAGACAGCAAGTTTATAATAACCCATGCAGACGTTGGAAATTCAAACGAAGACTTCAAAAAAAATATTGAAAAAATAAGCGACAGCAGAATGCTGATTGAGAATCTGCCTAAAGTCAATTTAGAGGGTAAAACGTGTTACGCCTCAACTTACGAGCAGTTAAAGTTTATAAAAGATTGCGGATTTAAATTTTGTTTTGATTTTTCACATGCGATAAAAAGCGCTATCAGCCAAAAAATAAATTATAAAGAATTTGTTGAAAAATTAATTAAAGAATTAAATCCCAATTATTTCCACATATGCAATGGAAAATTAGACAATGATAGAGACGAACATAGAGATTTATTTGACGGCGATTTTGACATTAAATGGATGAAAAATACATTGCTTAAATTAGCAGAAAAAAAAGATGTATATTTAGTTTTTGAAACGCCCAAAGGAAAAAATGGGCTTGAAAACGATATTAAAAATATTAACTATTTTAATTCACTATAAAAATGAAAACCATAAAAAAAATATTATTTTTAAATCCGCCCGATCCAGTTTTAGTTGGAGAATTAAAGAACCAGACATACTCTTATTTTGAGCCGCCGATAGGTCTTCTTTATGTTTATTCTTATCTTAAAGATACAAAAAAATACGATACTTATTTTGTTGATCTAAACATTGAAATGAAGTTTATCACTAAAAAAAGCATGGAAGAAACAATAGAGCAGATTGTCACTTCGTATAAGCCAGATTTGGTTGCTATTTCCGCATTATATTACACGAGCAGAAATATTTTTCATACAATAGCTAAAAAAATTAAAGAGGTTGATGAGAATGTAAAAGTTGTTTTAGGCGGCCATTATCCAACACATATAACAAAGCTGACCTTGGCAGATAAAAATATAGATTACGCTGTTGTGTCTGAAGGAGAATTGGGGCTTTCGGATTTAATTGATGCTTTAAATAATTCTTCTGGATTAGAAAATGTTGAAGGCATCGCCTTTGTAAAAGACGGCAAAATAGTGAAAAATGATAGGAAAACATTCTGGCAGGGATTTAAAACCTCAAAAAGACTGCCATGGGAAGACATCAAAATGGAATATTATTATAAGGAAGGCAAAAACTTTTTATACCGGATATATAAAAAAGGAGAAATAAAATTAGGAGCCATGACTGCCACTAGAGGCTGTCCGAATCAATGCACATTTTGTTCTTCGTCTAAATTTTTTAAACACATATGGAGATGCAGGGAAGTCAAATTAGTGATAGAAGAAATAAAATTTTTGAAAAAAAATTATGGCGTAAACACGATTGTTTTTAATGATGAAAATATGGCCGTAAACAGGGAATGGTTTTTAGAATTGTTAAACGAGATCAAAAAACTGAATATCAAGTGGATTGTGGGCGGAGGGTTATCGGTAAGAACAATTAACGACGAAGAGGTGATAAAAAGCATGTATGAAGCCGGCATAGCCGCATTTAATATCGCTATTGAGTCCGGCAGCGCCGAAACGTTAAAAAAAGTTAAAAAGCCCCTTTTTCTCAGCGAGGTGGAGAACCTGGTTAAATTAATTAGGAAACATGGTAATGCTTTCGTCGTCGGATTTTTTATTGTGGGTTTTCCCTTTGAAACAAAGGAGGATTTTTTAGGAACGCTTGAGTTCGGGGGAAAATTAGATCTTGATTGGAGGGCTTATTATTGTTTTCAGCCTTTTCCTGGCACAGAATTGTACGATTATTGTATTGACAATAAATTAACAGCCGAATACGGGGCAGAAGATTGTAAAGAATATGAATTCCATAGCGCAGCAGAAATTAAATATATTGACTATACAAAAAAAGAACTGAATGATCTGAACTATTTATATAATATCAAATATAACTTTTTAGAAAATAGAAATTTATTGCTGGGAACAGAAGAGTCGCTAAAACAAGTCGAAAGGGATTTTAACTATGTTTTAGAGATAGCCCCAAAACATTTTTTCGCCTATTTTTGCCTCGCAGAAATTATGAAAAAAAGGAATGATATTGAAAAGAGAAAGCAATATTTAAAAATAGCTAAAAATATATTAGAAACCGATAAGTCTTTTGATTGGTCTTTTTATATTTCCGGATTAAAAGTAAACGTTAACAAATCATTTTCGGACATTTTGTTATGAGAGGAACAATATTACAACCAACTTATTTGCCTTGGATAGGATACTTTGAGATGATAAATTCTTCTGACGTTTTTATTGTTTTTGACCATGTTCAATTTGAAAGGAAATCATGGCAGCAGAGAAATAAAATAAAAACCGCAAATGGAATTGCTTATTTAACCGTACCGGTTCAAAAAGCGCATAGGGAAACCAAAATTTCTGAAATAAAAATATCATATGAGGGATATAACCCTTTTGAAAAACATTGGAAAACAATAGAATTGTCATATAAAAAAGCGCCATATTTTGAAAAATATAAACCATATTTTGAAAAAATATATTCTAAAAAATATGTTTTATTAAGAGATTTGAATGTTGATATAATAAAATTGATTTCTGATATTTTGGGCGTTAAGAAAAAAATTATATTTTCTTCCGAGTTTAATTTAAAAGATGGGGGTATGGGAAAAAGTGAAAAAGTGATAAATTTGTGCAAAAAAGCAGGCATAGATCATTTATATGATGCTAAGGGAGCGGAAGATTTTTTAGACAGGGCATTATTCCAAAAAGAAGGTATTCCAATTGATTTTCAAGAGTTTTTACACCCCGAGTATCCTCAGCTTTGGGGAAAATTCGCGCCTTATTTATCAGTAATCGATTTAATTTTTAATCGAGGAGACAAATCTTTAGATATTATTAAAAGCGGAATAAAAAATAATAAATAATAAGAATATGCAAAAATTAGCTTTATTAGGAGGCAAGCCTGTTTCAAAAAAGCCATTGCCCCAATATAATTCTATTGGCAAAGAGGAAAAACGAGCCGCAATGAAGGTAATGAGAGAAAAAAATCTTTCTGGGTTTGTTGGCAGGGCCGGTAAATATTTTTTAGGAGGCAAATATGTAAAAGAATTAGAATCAAAATTTTGCAGGCATTTTAAAGTAAAATATGCTGTCAGTTTAAATTCTGCTTCAACTGCCTTACAGGCGGCTGTTGGGGCTTTGGGAATAGGGCCAGGAGACGAGGTTATTACTTCGCCGTATACCATGACAGCCACTGCTTCTGCTATACTTTTTAATAACGCTTTGCCTGTTTTTGCTGACATAGAAGAAGACAGTTTTTGCCTTGACCCTGAAAGCATAGAAAAAAATATTACAAAAAGAACCAAGGCAATTTTGGTGGTTAATATACTGGGTAGCTCGGCAGATTACGGTCCAATTTTAAAAATAGCCAAAAAATATAATTTAAAAGTTATTGAAGACAATTCGCAATCTCCTGGAGCCACTTATAAAGGTAAATTTGCAGGAACAATAGGAGATATGGGCATTTTTAGTTTTAATGTGCACAAAGTAATACAGTGCGGAGAAGGAGGCATGCTGGTTACAAACAATAAAGATTACGCATTTCGCGCCCAGCTTATAAGAAACCATGGCGAGGCAGTAATTAACGACTTATATAAAAGCAAAAAATATTATATGCCGATTTTGGGAAATAATTATCGTTTGAGTGAAATTCATGCGGCAATTGCCATAGAACAATTTAAGAAACTAAACAGACTAAACAAAGGAAGAATAATTCTTGCCGACTACTTAACTAAAAAACTTTCACAATTTAATTGGCTGGCTCCTCCGTTAGTTTTTAAAAACAGCGTTCACGTTTATTATGGTTATGGTTTTAAGTTTTTACCGGAAAAAATTGGAATTAAAAGGGCAACTTTTATCAAAGCAATGAAAGCCGAAGGGTTCGAGCTTGTAAATGGGTGTGAAGATCCTGTCCACTTAATGCCGATTTATCAAAAACAGCAAATTTATCCTAATTCAAGATTCCCTTTTATTTCCAAAGAGTATCCCCATAAAGTCAGTTATAAAAAAGGAATTTGCCCTGTAACGGAAAAAATGTCTGAAAAAGAGCTTTTAGAGACAACAATTTGCCAGCCGCCACAGACAAAAAAAGATATTGATTTGTTTGTAGCCGCTGCTAAAAAAATTGAACAGAATATTGAAGATTTGAAAAAATATGAAAAAGCATAAAATCATTTTTACCGCTCAAGATCCGGGAGGATTTAACGCAATGACTCCGGTTATAAAAAAACTTGAAAAAGACCCCAGATTTAATGTATCTATGATTTTAGCTAAACATGCTTGTTTATTTGCCAAAAAACAGAATATAAGATATTTAAACGCCGATAAAATGTTGTTTGATATAGAGGGAGCGGATTTGGTTTTTACCGGTACCAGTTTTGGTGATTCTATAGAAAAAAGGATAATATCTGCCGCCAAGGCAGAAAACATACCGACAATAAGCATAGTTGATTTTTGGACAGATTATATTCCATCTTTTAGCGATTCAGAAAAAAGAAACTTTAAATATTTGCCAGATTATATTTTAGCAGTAGATGAAATAATGAAAAAAGAAATGGTAGCTGAGGGTTTTCCTAAAGATAAAATTTTTATTACAGGAAACCCATATTTTGATTCATTTTCAAAAAAAAATCGGCAAAGAACAAATAAAAATCTAATAGCATTTTTTTCTCAGCCTTTTTCAGAAATATATAAAAACAGCGATAAGGACTACAAATATGGCGCTAATTTGAATGAAGTCCAGGTTTTTGATGACATTGTTGAGGTTATAGAAAAAATTGATTTAAATAAAAAAATTATAATTAATTTTCATCCGCGTTCTAAAAAGCTTGATAAGTTTGACAAAATAATTGAAAACTCAAAATTAGAAATAAAAAAAGAAAAAGAATTATCCAACAAAGATTTAATTAAAAGAGCAGAAATAGTCACCGGGATCAATTCCGTAGTATTGTTTGAAGCCGCTATGAGGGGCAAAAAAGTATTAAGTTATCAGCCGGGTTTGAAAGGTTCAGACCTTTTAATCAGCAACAGATTAGGTTTGTCTGCGCCTGTTTATAAGAAAGAGGACCTTTATCAGACATTTAAAAAAATGTTTTTACAAAAACCATTAAAAAATAATCCAAAATTAGTTAAGAAATACACAGAAAATAAATCCACCCGAAAGGTAGCGAATTTTATAATTAATGTCCTCAAAAATAAACCTAGAAGAAAACTAAAAGTAATTGCCTGTATTCAAGCCAGAATGGGGTCTCGGCGCCTTAAAAAAAAGGCATTGTTAAAAATTTCTGGCAAGAGTTTAATTGAAAATATGTTCTTGAGATTAAAAGCAGCCAAAGAAATTGACGATGTAGTTTTAGCGACTTCAAACACCAAAAAAAACGATATTTTAGCCAGGCACGCCGAAAAAATCGGTCTTAAGTATTACAGGGGGGAAGAAAACGATTTAATTTCAAGACAATACGAAACCGCCAAGAAATTCGGAGCCGACGCTTTGCTTTTGGCCACCGGCGACTGCCCCTTGCTTGACCCGGAAATAGTAGACAGGCTGGTAAAAATTTATAAAAAAAATTATAAAAAATTTGATTTTTTCACCAATACTTTTCCGCCAACTTTTCCCCACGGTTTGGATATAGATATTGTGCCCGTTTCAACTTTTGAAAGAATAGATAAAAAGATTAAAGACCCTTTTTATCGGGAGTGCTATGGCGCCTATATTATGGAAAATCCTAAAAAATTCAGAATTTATAATTTGAAAAATCCCGCTAATCTTTCCTCAATACGTTTGACGGTTGATTATCTTGAAGATTTGATTCTTACAAGAAATATTTTCAGCGCATTAGATAAGAAAAATAAGGTTTTTGTTATGAAAGATATTCTTAAATTTCTTAAAAAAAATCCAAAGGTTTTAGAAATAAACAAAAAAAGAATAGACATGGTTATTGCCAGAAATATCCGGAGCAGGGAATATCATTCAATAGTAAGTAAAAATCATAATCATGAATAATGGTAAAGGGAATCAAATAAAGGCGGTGGTTCTTGATTTAGACCGGACGATAGTAGATCTTAATGTAGATTGGGTTTTTGTCAGAGACGAAATGGCAAATTTCTGCGCCAAGAACGGCGTTAAGGCTAATTTTGCCCGGCCTAAGCCCATATATGAAGTTGCGAAGGCAGTGTCAAAAACGAAAGAGTTTTATGCCGGCTTGATCGCCATTGTTAAAAAAGAAGAATTAAAATCATCAGAAAAAGCTAAATTAATGCCCGGCGCCAAAGATTTTTTAGAATTTTTATATGTTAACAACATTCCCTTTGCAATTCTTAGCAATAACAATAGGCGGTGCGTTGTTAAAATTTTTAAAAAATTCAAACTACCCCGCCCTAAAATAATAATCGGAAGCGATAACGTTAAATATTTAAAGCCACACTCTGAAGGATTAAATAAGATTTTGAAAAAGATGAAAATCAATAACACGGAATGTTTATTAGTAGGAGATTCCGATGCTGAATTGTATTTGGGAAAAATTACCGGCGTAAAAGCATTTATTGTGGGAACAAAAAATTTTGACCAATTAAAAAATGTATTAATATGAATAAAAAAATTATACTTGTAACCTCTGCATCTGGAGTGGGATTTCCAAGTTTCGGCAGGTACCTTAAAGGGTTGGGGAAGGAATTCAGGATTATAGGCACTTCCTCCGAGAAAGATGGGTCGGGTTTCACTTCTATTGATAAGGGATATTTTGTTTCCCAACCGGATGATAAGAATTATGTAAGCGATCTTTTGGCGGTTTGCAAAAAAGAAAAAGTTAAAATTTTAATTCCATGCGACCCAAGGGAGCTTATTGCGATTGCCAGCAATAAAGAAAAATTTGAAAAAATAGGCGCCTTAACTTTATTGTCATCCTTAAAAAGCATACAGATTACGGACGATAAAGAAAAGTTTTTTATATTCTGCAAAGAAAAGGGAGTTCCTGTTCCAAATTTTATCAAAATTAAGAGTTATAATGATTTCCGCAGGGCTGTTTTAAAATTAGGTTATCCCCAAAAAGCAGTTTGCTTTAAGCCTAAAATTTCCAGCGGAACAAGGGGGTTTAGGGTTCTGTCGTCAAAATATAATCGATTACGCAATCTTTTAAAAGATCATCCGGGAACCGTTGTGGCTGATTTTTCTGAAGTTTGTTCAATTTTAAAGACAGCCAAAATTTTTCCAGAGATTTTGGTGATGGAATTTCTGCCCGGCAAAGAGTATAGTGTTGATATTCTAGCGAGTAATGGAAAAGCTCAAATTATCATTCCAAGAACAAGAGATAAAATCCTTTTGGGAGCTAGTTTTTTGGGGCAAGCCGTCAAAGAAAAAGAAATTATTAAATGTTCTGAAAAGATAGTTGAGATATTTAATCTTGATACAATAGTGGGAATACAATTTAGGAAAGATGAAAGGGGTATCCCAAGGGCGATAGAAGTCAATCCCAGGATTCAGGGCGCGGCGCTTCTCAGTGTTGCGGCTGGCGCCGACCTTGTGGGTTTGGCAATAAAAAATGCTTTAGAGCAAAGCTGGAAAAACCCAAAAATAAAATGGGGGACCAAGTTAGTCCGTTATTTTGATGAAATATACCAAGATGAAAACGGAAAATTTTTCAAAATTTAATATTATTTGTCCAATTTGCAATAGCGCAAAACACAGATTCCGAAAAAATATTTCCGGATATAAATTATTCGGATGCTTAGGATGCAACGGAGAATTTTCTTGGCCGGTAAAAAGTTCTATGGATTACGACCAGCCGGAAGAAAAAAGAGATTTTGCCAAAGTACTGGAAAAATCTTTGAGAAGAACTTTTACCTATGCCTCTTTGGCAACCTTTTTGAATTTAATAAAAAAAGGCGCAATTTTAGATGTTGGAGCGGGCCCCGGAACTTTCATATATCATGCGCATAGACTGGGGTTTGACACATATGCTATAGATTTATCCGAAAGTTCTTTAGCTGAGTTTAGCCAAAATTGTCCGTTCAGTAAATTTCATATCAGCAGCGGAGAAAAATTTGATATGCCGAAAGAGTGGCCGGATGTTTTTAATGTTATATCGGCTTTAGACGTTTTAGAGCATGCAGAAAACCCCCTTATAGCGGGTCAAAATATATATAATCGTTTGGCTGATAACGGATATTTTATAGGAAGTTTGCCCAACAGAAACAGGTATTATTATAAACTTTTTAAGGTGATAGATGATTTTGTTTTAAAAAATTGCGGAGGGGACAACCCACCTTATCATATGACATTCTGGCGGAAGCGAACAGTCAAAGTTTTTTTGGAAAGTTTAGGGTTTACGGATTATTATATTTTTTCAGGCGGCCTGGCATGGAGGAAGAATATCTCTATTGGCGGCCGGCGCTCAGCTGTTCTTTCAGCATTAGTTAATAAGTTTTATAGAAATACTTCAAAAATTCCGTTGCCCGTAATTAATTTTATAGAACAATTTGGCACCCATTTGATGTTTTTAGCAAGGAAGGAAGGGGTTAAAGGCGATTTGCAAAAAATTGGACGAATTGTTGAAAAAAAATTGTACAATAAGGAAATACCATTTTTTATAGATGGCGATATAGAATAATAATTTAATATAATATGAAAAAAAAATATACCGCGGCAGTAATCGGGTGCGGCAGAGTCGGAGCCGAAGAATGGAACTATTCTAAAGATGTTCAGCCAGAAACTCATGCCGCGTCTTATAAAAATAACGCAAGAATAAATTTAGCGGGTTTAGCGGATATAAACCGGGAGAAGTTAAAAAACGCAGGAAAATATTTTCCAGAAGTTGCTTTGTTCAATTCAGCTGAAGATATGTTTTTGAAAATAAAACCGGATATTGTTTCTATCGCTACTAATTCAGATACCCATGCTTCTTTAGTTAAATTAGCGGCAAAATATAAAATTCCTGCAATACTTTGTGAAAAGCCTATTGCCGAATCTGTGAAACAAGCCGAGGGAATGATTAAAAAATGCAAAGAAAGTAAATCTATGCTGTTTATCAATCATCAGCGGAGGTTTGACCCTTTGTTGCAGCGATGGCAAAAAAAGATAAAAAATGGTTTAATAGGTAATATTATCCAAGTAAACTGTTATTATTACAACGGATTGCTCAACAGCGGAACTCACGTTATTGACCTTTTACGATTTTTTTTAGGAGAAGTGGACTGGGTAAAAGGTTTTGTAAACACACAAACTTCTTGGAAAAAAAATGACGATAATATAGACGGTTTATTTAAGTTTAAAAACGGCACATTGGCAACATTACAGACGTTGCCTAAAAATTATGGCCTTTCAGATTTTCATTTTTATGGAGAGCGTGGATATTTTGCCGTGAAAAATTTAGGTTATGAAATAGAATACAGAAAAGTAATAGAAAATAAATGCTGCAAGGGTTTTTATCAGCTATCCGAAAATGCGGAGATAGAAGGCAAACCGAGGAGTTTAGCCAGTTCGGCTGTATCCCATATGGTTTCCTGCCTGGATGGGAAAATGAATCCGGTCAGCATGGGAGAAGACGGGCTGGCGGCGCTTAGAGTTATTTTCGCTTTAAGAGAAAGCGCTAAAAAACAAGGCAAAATTATAAGGATTAAAATATAAGCGCAATTATGGAAAACAATAATCAAAAAATTAAAACCATTATACTCTGCGGAGGAATGGGAACACGGTTGAAGGAAGAAACAGAGTTTAAACCAAAACCGTTAGTGGAGATAGGAAAGGAGCCTATCTTGTGGCACATTATGAAAATATACGGCCACTATGATTATAGGAATTTTATTTTAGCCCTCGGCTTTAAGGGGAGCACTATAAAAGACTACTTTCTTAAACAAAAATATCACAACACTGACCTTTCTTTAAATACGAAAGACGGCGAGGTTGTAACTTTTGATAACGATACGTCGGATAATTTTAACGATAATTTTAACATTGTTTTTTCCGATACCGGGTTGGAAACCCAGACCGGAGAAAGGGTTTTGAGGTTAAAAAAATATATTGCGGAGGATTTATTCATGGTTACTTACGGAGACGGAGTTTCTGACATAAACATTGAAAAACTCGTCGAATTCCATAAAAGCCACGGGAAAATAGCCACTATCACCGGAGTCCATCCGCTTTCCAGGTGGGGGCTGGTAAATGCTGACGAAAATAATACGATTACTGAATTTGCTCAAAAGCCGATGTTGTATGATTATGTGAACGGAGGTTTTATGATTTTGAATAAAGAGTTTTTCAACTATTTAAAGCCGGGCGATATGATAGAAGATGCTTTAATAAGACTTATACCCGAAAAACAACTGGCTTTATATAAGCATGAAGGCTTTTGGTATGGTATGGACACATATCACGACTTTTTAGTATTAAACGACCTTTGGACAAAAAGTCCTAAGTGGAAAATATGGAAAAATTAAACATAAAAAATGTTTTAGTTACCGGCGGAGCTGGATTTATTGGCAGTCACTTGGTTAATAAATTGATAGAAAAAGGTCATAAAGTTATTGTAATAGACAATTTGTCTTCTGGAAGGAAAGAAAATCTAAACCCGAAAGTAAAGTTTTATAAAATAGACGTAAGAGACAAAAATATTTATAAAATTTTTGAAAAAGAAAATCCTAATGTTGTTTTTCATCTTGCCGCCCAACCTCTTGTTGACGAGGCATACAAAAATCCATTTTTAGCCATAGAAACAAATGTTATGGGCACGGTAAATGTGTTGGAAGCCTGTAGAAAAAAGGGGAGCATGGATTCAATTGTTGTTGTTTCATCAGACAAAGCTTATGGCAAATCTAAAGAGCTTCCCTATAAAGAGCATTTTCCTTTAAAGGGCGACCACCCTTATGATGCCTCAAAATCAGCAGCTGATTTAATCGCCCAGACATATTTTTCAACATATGGCTTGCCCATTGTTATAACAAGATTCAGCAATGTTTTCGGTCCCGGCGACCTTAATTTTTCTAGAATAATTCCTGGCGCCATAAAGGCTGTTATCAAAAATAAGGAGTTTTTGATAAGAAGCGACGGGAAAATGATAAGGGAATACACTTATGTAAAAGACATAGCTGACGGCTGCATTAAACTAATAGAAAATAAAGACAAGGTTTTAGGACAAGCATTTAATTTTGGCTCCAAAAATATATTTAGCGTTATTGATGTTGTAAAAAGGACAGAGAAAATTTTAGGTCAAAAAATTAATTATAAAATTTTAAATACAGCCCAAAATGAAATACCAGAGCAATATCTTGATTGGACAAAAGCAAAAAAATTTTTAAATTGGCAGCCAGAAACAACTTTTGAAAATGGAATAAAAGAAACATATAATTGGTGTAAAAATTTTTATTTAAGTTAATAAAAAATGAAAATTACATTTTTAGGAACAAACGGATGGTATGACACCAATACAGGTAATACTATTTGCACTCTTATTGAAACAAAGGACTGTTTTGTTGTTCTTGACGCTGGCAGCGGTTTTTATAAATTAGACGAACACATAAAAAGCGAAAAGCCGATTTTCCTTTTTTTGAGCCATTTTCACTTAGATCATATTATTGGTCTGCATTGCAAAAATAAATTTAATTTTAAGCAGGGAATTTCTGTTTACGGGCAAAAAGGCACAAAAGATATTCTTAACAAAATAATAAACCAGCCCTTTACGGTTCCCTTTAAACACGAATGGATGTCTTTTAATATGGAGGTTTATGATTTGTCCGAGCAAAAGAATAACCTGCCTTTTTCTGTGAAATTTAAACCCATGTTCCATTGGTCTCCGTGTTTAGGATTTAGGTTTAAATTTGAAGAAAAAATAGTTAGTTATTGCATAGACACAGGCCCCTGCGAAAATCTTTTAGAATTAAGCCAAAACGTTGATATACTTATTACAGAATGTTCTTTTAGAATAAACGAAACTTATAATCCGCAAACGCATTTAAACCCAGGGCTTGCCGCGGAAATTGCCAAAAAATCAAATGTTAAAAATTTAGCGCTGACTCATTTTGACGCTTACAGATATAAAACAATAGAGCAAAGAAAAGAAGCTGAAAAATTTGCGAAAAATATATTTAAAAATACATTCGTTGCGACAGACGATATGAAATTGAAATTTAACGATGAATTTTAAAAATTAAAAAAAGCACGCTTTTAGGGCGTGCCGATGTGCCACGAATTCCTATAGAAATTTGCAGATATTCATTGCCATGAAAGTTCCGACCGTTGACGGGATGATCACTTCCTTGTGATGATTCACGGTTTTGTTTGGTAGATTATCAACCGGGAACCATGCGCCCCTTAGATTCGTCTTACCCCTCAAGAGGCAGAGGTATATCACCGAAAGGAAGTGACCCCTGGCTTCCCTAGGGTTATTCATGTTGGCGACAAACTGTTTTTGCGATAGTTTTCCGATAAACTCCCCTTCTTCCAGCCGTGCAAAAACGTCGTCGAAGTCCTCGCCAGGCCTCATCACGGAACCCGGGCAATGCCATTCGCCGGGATAAGCCGTATCATTTAGAGAACGTTGAATGAGATACACCTCGACTTTCTTCTCAGGATTTAGGCGGAGGCAAACCGCCTCCACCGCTGATTGGACAACAAGGGGAGAGATGGCGTTGAAGAGAGGTGTTCCGAGAGGCTTATTTCCATCCACTTTTCCGAGGAGTGTAAGAAGTTGGGCCATCTCGTCGTCAGACAGGGACTGTTGGTCGTTTCTGTCAATGTTTTGGCTCATTTCGCCACCTTTTGGAAGAGGGTCAAATTAGCAACGAACTATTAAATAGTATATATAAAGAAAACAAAAATGTCAATAGAAAGAAATAAAAATAAACAGTCAGTGGTAAATAAACAGTCAGCGGATTTATGGAACAAATATTACAAAGAAGAAAAAATGAATCCTAAAATTGGATTCTTCGGTTCTTACGATATTTTTTTGCACGACAGCATTCTGGCAAAATATCTGCCGTTTAACAAAAAAAATAAAGAAGAAGTTAAAATTTGCGAACTTGGGTCTGGAGACGGAAAATTATTAAAAAAAATTGCTGATAATTTTAATTACAAGCCTTTTGGCATAGAGTTTGCCAAGGGACCGATTGAACAGGCAAGAAATAGGGGTATAAATATGATTGAGGGAGATGTATTTAATAAAGAGCTTTTAGAAAAATATAAAGAGCATTTTGACGTGGTTTATTCTTATGGGTTTATAGAACACATTATGCCGCCAGAAAAAGCCGTAGATGTTCACCTGCAACTTTTGAAAAGAGGAGGACACTTTTTTATACAAATACCCAGTCTAAAGGGATTCAATTATTTAAAGTTTAAAATTTTTAGGCCAGACCTTTTGCCGCTTCATAATTTAGCCATAATGGAGGAAGAAAAATTGAGGCATTTGTGCAGAAAAGAAAATGTCAAAGAATTATTTTGCAAAAATTACGGAACATTTAAATTGAGGATTCCTATGGCAAAAACGAATATCCGTTGGTATATCTTAAAATTTATATGTGGTTTAGAGTATATTTTAAATCCCATTTGTCGGTTGGTTTTCAGGGATAAAGGTTTTGAGACAAAATTATTCAGCCCTTGTATTATGTTTATCGGTCGTAAAATATAAATATAAAAGAATATGGAAAATAAAATTTTACTAAGTTTTGCTATTCCAACCTATAATAGGGCCAGTTTTTTAGAAAAGCTTTTGAATAATGTTTTGCCCCAAGCAAGAGAATTGAAAGACGAGGTTGAAATATGCATTTCCAATAATGGTTCAACGGATAACACCCGAGAAGTTGTTATTAGTTTTCAAAAAAAATATCCAGATTTAACCATAAAATATAGCGAAAATAAACAAAATTTAGGCGTTGACGCTAATATCCTTAAAGTAGCGCAGATGTGCGTGGGAGATTTTATTTGGACTTTTGGAGACGATGACCACATTGTAAATAATGGCTTGAATATAGTTTTAAACTTTCTGAAAAAAAATAAAGAAAATTATAAGAAAGATGTCGGGTTAATCGTGCTTAGGGTAAATTCGTATCTTATCTACGGCCAAACAGGGAAAAAAACAACCGTTATCAATACTTTAGATAAAAACAAACCGGAAATTTTTAAAATAAATAGAAAAGATATTATTGGGTTAAGCTTTCCGCAAATTGCTTTTATTTCAATTTTGATTTTTAACAATAAAATGCTTAAGGGATTGCTATCAGAAGACATAGTCTTTGTTAAAAAAGGAATCGGAACAAGTCATATTCACATGGTGTTATTTTCTTCAATGTTTTTAAAATATCCCCATCTTGAAGGAATCGTATTTAACAAAGAAATAGTTTGTCAGGAATTGTCTCAATATAAATATTTTGTTGAAGATAAATTTATGTTGCATTATCAAATGCAAAGAAAATTGAATAATCTGTTATTGTCTTATAAATATATGGACGAAGATTATGCCCCCTTAATTTTAAAAAGATATAAGGGATTGAAGTGGGATATTGTCGTGGATATGATGGTAATGAAGGCATTTAAAACATTTAATTACTTTTCTTATTTTGGCTGCCTGAAATTATTTTTTCAACACTCAACATTTATAGACGCTCTGCTGTTTTCCTCGGTTTTTTCAACTCTTTTTTTAATTCCGCCGATAATTTTAACTTCTTTATATAAAGGTTTATTGATAATCAGATATGGCAAAGGATGGAAAGCAAAATGGAACTTTATAAATAGCGCGATCCGTTCAGTATTCGATGGAACTAGAAGAAGAAACGAGCAGCCGCATTAATTTAATATAGATGTATTCATATTTTAAATTTGCAAAACATACTTTTCTCATAGCCGCGCTTCACACGTTGGGGATTATCCAGAGCTTGATTTTTTTGCCTATTATTACGAAAATTTTGGGAGCCGGAGATTATGGTATTTGGGTTCAAATAAAAGCGACAATAGGTCTGTTGATTCCGTTCGGCTTTTTTGGTTTGCAGGATTCTTTAGTCAGATTTTTATCAGGAGAAAAAGATATAGAAAAAGTTAAAGAAGGCGTTTATTCTACATTGGCTTTTACTTCCGGGGCCACTTTGATAACGGCCTTAATCTTGACAGTATTTTCTGGGCCGGTAGCTGTTTTTTTCCAATTTGCTCCAATATTTGTCAAACTTCTTGGTTTGATACTTATTTTTGAGTCATTAAATTCAGCTTTTTTGACTATAATGCAAGCAAGAAGAGAAATAGAAAAATATTTTTGGTTTTCAATTTTCAAGACGTTTGGAGAAACCGGGCTGATAATTGGAGCAATCACTCTTGGTTATGGATTATCCGGCGCAGTTTTTTCTCTTTTATTGGGCAGGATAGCAATATTTTTAATTTTATTTATTTATATTATTAGAAAAATTGGCATAAAATTTCCTAATTTTTCATTGATAGCAGATTATTTACGTTTTGGCATGCCGACAATGACCAATAATCTTTCTTATTGGGCAGTTGCTTCAGCCGACAGATATATTATTGGATTGTCTTTAGGCATACTTTTTGTAGGTTATTATGCCCCAGCTTATTCTATCGGAATGCTTTTAGTATTCTTTATCATTCCTATTACATCTATTTTAACAGTAGTTTTACCTAAATTTTTTGATGAAAATAATCTTGATGAAGTTAAAAAATATTTAAGTTATTCTCTAAAATACTTTTTACTGATAATGACTCCGGCGGTTTTTGGGGTGTCTGTTCTGTCCCGCCAATTGCTTGAAATTCTTTCCACTAAAGAAATTGCCGCTAATGCTTATTTTGTCATTCCTTTCATAGCGGCCGCTATGTTCGTATATGGTATTGCTTGTTTTCTGAACCAAATTTTATTTCTTGCTAAAAAGACGAAACTTATTGCGGCAATCTGGGGGGTAGCGGCCATTATAAATTTGGGTTTAAATGCAATTTTTATACCTCGGTTTGGAATTATAGCCGCAGCTATTATTACTTTTATATCTTATTTTTGTGTTTTTCTTTTAATATGGTATTTTGCNTGGGGTATGTTTAATGTTATATTATCAATTATTTTAGGCGCTTTTATTTATGGTATTTTGATATTTTTATTTAAAGGCGTCGGTAAAAAAGAAGTCGCTTTTTTAAGGGAATTAATTAAACCGTTTATTAAAAATACGCAAATATGAAATGGCTTTTCATAGTAAATAACTCTTCGTGCTTCCCGGAATTTTTCGCTAAATTAGCCGAACAGGCAATAGAACAAGGAGATGAATGCTTGATTGCTATGAATAGCAAGATTATTGAATTTACCAAGAAGAAAATTTTTTCCGATAAAGCTAAATTTATCTCTAGGGTTGACTGGTGCGTTAAAAATTATAAACCAGGCCAAAAAGAGTTCGGCAATTTATCGTGGAAAGAATTTTTTCCTACTTTTGACAGATATAAGCCATCGGGCTTCTTTGGCTATAATAATTCGTTTAATGTAATATCCCAGACCTATCAATTTTTTGAATTTCTATTTTTGCAGGAAAAACCAGATGTAATAATAGGTGAACCGCCAGCGGGTTTATTCCACGAAATTGCTTATAACTTTTGCAAAATCAACAATGCACCATATTTTGGGTTGGGCAACTCCAGATTTGAGGGCAGATTAGACATTTACGATTCGGAATTTACCTTTTCAAAATATGAAAAAACTTTTAAAGAGATCAGGAACGAGGATATATCGGTAAAAGAAAAAGAATTTGCTCAAAACTTTATAGAGAAATTTATAACCCATGAGTCCTTGCCTTCTTATTTTAATTTGGGTATGGCGGGAAATTATCTTACTCAGTTAAGTATTTTAAAACACTATATTAAAAGAATAAAAGAAGCGGGTCCCTTTTTGTTGAGATGTTTTTTTAGAAGCAAAAAGTTTAAAAATTTTGATTACGAAACAGAAATCGCTTTGAGGTATGCGCTTACTACTCCATGGAAGGCGGAAAAAAGAAAGCTTAAAATTTTATTTCAGAAAAATGTTTTTTCTAAAATCAGCGATAATGATAATTTTTTCTTTTATCCTTTGCAGGGTCCGCCGGAAGCTTCTACATCTATTTGGGCAACTTATTACTCCGACCAACTAACCACCATTAAAAATATCGCCTTTGCCCTGCCCTTTCCTTATAAATTGTATGTGAAAGAGCATCCGGGCTGTGTTGGGTTGAGATCCGGAAGTTTTTATAAAAAACTAAAAGAACTGCCTAATGTGGTTTTAATTTCTCCGCGCGAGAACGTGGGACAGATTGTTAAAAAATCAGCAGCTGTCATCACTTTGACCAGCACCGTTGGAATGGAATCAGCCCTCGCCGGTAAGACAACCTATGTTTTGGGAAGCGCATCTTATTTTTTCCACCCTGCATGCCAAAAAATAAAAAACTTTGAGGAATTAAAAAATAAGATGCGAAATGATTTAATCAATAAACCCAACATAGATGGTTTAGAGGATATTAATTGTCGTTTTATTATTTCGTGTCTTAGAAATACGATTAATGGCAGTATTATTTTGGCGGGCCAAAAAGAAGACACTAATGATTATAAATTAATATACCTTGAGTTGCGAAATGCTTTCCGAACGAATTTGCTTTGATTTTCAGCCGAGCCGAAGCAAAAATTTTGAGGCATACACAGGGTGTTCTGCCGAAAAATTTTTGCAAAGGCATAGGCAAAAGCAAAGCAAAAGAGTTGAAGGTCATTTCGTAATTCAAGGTAACATCAAAGCCTTAAACATCATGCCATTTCAAGAATACCCTAAAATTTGTCCAATTTGCAAACAAGGCAAAAAATTTAAATTTATTAGAGATTTTGAAAAGAAACAAGATAAATTTTCTTTATATCAATGTTCTGAATGCCAGGTTCAATTTTGGCTACCCTTAGAAATCCCAAAACTTAGCTGGTATGAGGAAAAAGCTTTCAGAATAAAAAATGCCATTAAACCAAAAATTTATGCGGGATACCACAAAAAATTTTTGAAAACACACAAAAGCTTTCCCAAAGGTACAAGGGTTTTAGATTTAGGTTGCGCTGCTGGCGAGTTTATTGCAGAACTTAAAAAAAGAGGATGCGAAGTTTGGGGCGTGGATTTTGATAAAGAAAATATCAGAATTGCCAAAGAATATTTTGGATTAGAGAGAGTTTTTGCATTATCTTTTGAGGATTTTTTTAAGAAAACGGACTTGCCAAAGTTTGATATTATCAGTTGTTTGGCAGTGATAGGTTATTTAGATGACCCGTTGGAATTTATTCAGAATGTCAAAAACCTGCTGAAACCCAATGGCACGGTTGTTTTAAACGCGCCTTGTAGGGAAAGAATGCTGGTAAATTTAAACCATTGGGATTTTCCGCCTCATTATTTTACCAGATGGAACGAGCAGGCAGTTTCAAACATATTCAAAAAAAAGGGATTTAGTATATCCCGCGTTGATTATGTGGAGCAATTCAAAACTTTTTCCGAGGCTATGACAAGTAAATTTAGAACCGGGCTAGTCGGCAAATCTTTAACTGTTTCAAAAAATAAGCCAAAATCTTTATTTTTTTTAAGGACAGTTTATTTTCTGGGTTGTTTCAAAAATTATTTGATCGGAACGGTTCCGGCGGCATTTTTGTGGGTTTTGGGTAAAATTCTAAGACGAAACAACGGGACGATATTAGTTGAACTTAAAGAATCAAAATTATGAATAAAAAAGTTATTTTTTTAATTCCCACCTTAAGCATGGGGGGTGGAGAAAGAGTGGTATCCGATCTGTCTTTGGGTTTGCCAGATTCAATTGAAAAAATTATTGTTTTGTTCAAAAATGAGGTTTTTTACCCGTATAAGGGGAAAATGATTTCTTTAGATATGTCGCTTTCCAACGGTTTTTTGTTTAAAATATATTATTTCTTAAAAGGTTTTTTTTTATTTAAAAAAATAGTCAGAAAAGAAAACCCGGATTATATAATTACGTTTGGATTTCCATCGGATTTGATGGGTATTCTAACAAGTCCCTCAAAAACATTAGTAGGCGCGCACAGTCTTTGGTCAAAATCTCATGGAGGAATTATAGAAAAAAGTATAATTAAGTTGCTTTTTAATAAATCGAAAAAAGTTATTTGCGTTTCAAAAACAGTAGCAGAAGATTTGACAAGCAACTTCGGAATTAAAAAAGAAAAAATAAAAATTATTTATAATCCGGTGAATGTGGAAAAAATCCGAGAACAAGCGGATTTTCCGATTGAGCCAGAATATGGAGAAATTTTTAAAAATCCGGTTATAATTACTATGGGCAGACTGTCTATAGAAAAAAATTACGAATCACTGATAAAATCTTTTAAGGAAATAAAAAATGAAATTAAAACAGCTAAGTTAGTGATTTTAGGAGCCGGTGAGAATAAAGAATTTTTGGAGCAACTTATTAAAGAATTGGGTTTTGAGGATAGTGTATATTTATTGGGCCGTCAGGATAACCCATTTAGGTTTTTAGCCAAAGCAAAAGTATTTGTTCTGGCTTCCTTGCGGGAAGGTTTGCCTTGTTCAATTTTGGAAGCAATGGCTTGCGGCATCCCTATTATATCAACAGATTGTAAATCGGGGCCAAGAGAGATTTTGGCTCCTGAAACTGATATAAATTACCAAACAAAAGATATCGAATACGCAGAGTTTGGAATTTTACCCCCGATTGATTCTTTACCAGACAGCGAAAAAAAATTAGCAGAAGCCGTAATAAACGTATTAACCGATAAAAAATTGTCAAATAATTTAATTGAGAAATCCAAACAAAGAGCAAAAGATTTTAACATTAAGAATATTATTAAAGAATGGAAATTTTTAGAAAATAATGCAACAATTTAAAAATATAGTTAGAAAAAATAAAATTTTATTTAGCTTTGCCAAAAAGTTAATGCTTGTAAAAAGTATTCCTTTAATAGATTTTTTAAATTTTAAAAAATTATGGCTGTTTAAAAAAGTATATCCTTATACAATGGTCGGATACGCAAGGTTGTCTAATGTTTATGAATTGGCAAATTTAGTTGAAAAAAATAAAATCTCTGGCGCTTTTGTTGAGTGCGGGGTTTGGAAGGGCGGTTGCGTTGCTGTTATGGCTTTTGAGGCGCAAAAATTTAGCTCTGGCAGAAAGATATGGCTTTTTGATTCTTTTGAGGGTTTACCCGAGCCGACACAAAAAGATGGGCCCATAGCAAAAGAATATGCGCAAAACAAAGCCGGAGGAAATTTGAAAACAATAGATAGGTGCGTTGGCTCGCTAGAAGATGTTAAAGAAATATTTTTTAAAAAACTAAAGCTTAACCCAGACAATATTATAATTAAAAAGGGTTGGTTTCAAAATACTCTGCCAGAATCCAAAGAAAAAATTGGTAAAATCGCGTTTTTGCGGCTAGATGGCGATTGGTATGAATCCACAAAAGTCTGCCTTGATAATTTGTACGATAATGTTATAATCGGAGGATATGTTGTTTTAGATGATTATGGTTGTTGGGATGGCGCCAAGAAGGCATTAGACGAGTTTTTTGCAGAAAGAAAAATAAACCCGGAATTGATTAAAATAGACGATACAGGAGTATATTTTAAAAAACCTTAATTTATGTCAAAACCCCCTCACAAAATTTTAATAATAAATCCAGGAGGAGTTGGGGACTTGATAATGTTTTCGCCGGCCCTGCAGATTTTGAAAAACAATTTTCCCGATTCAATTTCAATAATAGATATTTTTGTCAGCTACACTACGGGCAGGACAGGAATTTTTCAAGATTCTTTGTTTGTCAATAAAATTTTCTTTTTTGATTTTCAAAAGAATAATTTTTTGAGCAAAATTAAACTTATTCACAAATTTAGGAAAGAAAAATATGATTTGGTTTTTGTCGCCAGCGGTGTAAATCCACTGATGGGAAGTTTATTCGCCTTTCTGACTGGAGCTAAAACCAGGGCGGGAGAATACAGGAAAGCTAAACTGACATTTTATACCAATCAAGTAAAACTTGACGTTGACAAGCATAAAATAGAAACCAATCTGAATTTATTGAAAGCTTTAGATATAAAGATAGAAAGTCCCGCTCCATTACCATTTTTTGAGATGGGAGCCGATGATAAAAAATTTGCCGAAGAATTTATTCAAAAAAATAGTTTAGAAAATAAAATTTTAATAGGTTTTTCCATAGGGTCGGGCACAGCTCAGCAATTTAAATTATGGCCTAAAGAAAATTTTATTAAACTGGGCAAGAAAATTTTAGACGGCTGCCCCGATGCCATTATTCTTCTTTTTGGGTCTTTAGGAGAAAAAGACCTTTGTCTGAAAATGCAAAATGAGCTGGAAGAAAAAGCCATATCAGTAATTGGGAAAACACTATGCCAGGTAGCCGCCTTGACTGACCAATGTAGAATATTTGTTTCTTCAGACACCGGTCTTAGCCATATTGCCGCAACAACTAGCGCTAATTTAATCGCTATTTTTGGCCCAACTATTCCGGAAAGAACCGGACCCGTCGGTCCAAGAGTGCATATAATTTCAGAAAAATGCAGATACCGCTATCATGATATTTTTACTAAAAATTACGATACAAACAAAAAACACGAGTGTTTAAAAAAAATAACTCCTGAAATAGTTTTTAATAAAGTTCAGGAGATTATAAATTCTAAAAGTTGAATTTTAATGAGCAAAGAAGTGCCAAAACCATATAAGCCAGAAAGACATAAAAAAGGATGGGGTTTTGAAGACTGGATAAGCAACAGGGAGTATTGCGGAAAATTATTATTTTTTGAAAAAGGAAAAAAATGCAGTTTTCATTACCACGAAAAAAAACACGAAACATTTTATCTTTTTTCAGGAAAAATGGAAATAAAAGTCAGTTTTGAAGACGATATTTTAACCGCAAAATCTTATATGTTTTTGTCGGGCGACTGCCTTGAGATACCAATTGGGTTAAGGCACCAAATGACGGCTCTGGAAGACTCAAACCTTTTTGAATTTTCTACCACTCATTATGAAGAAGATTCAAAACGTATAATTAAGGGAGACTAAAAAATATCGCTACGCTAAAAACATGGAAAAAAATAAACTAATTAAAATAACGGAAAATTTTAAAGGAAAAAAAATCGGAGTGATAGGCGATTTAATGTTGGATCACTTTATGTGGGGAGATGCCGACAGAATCTCGCCTGAAGCCCCAATTCCAGTAGTTGTGGTTGCCAGAGAGAGTTTTGTGCCGGGCGGAGCGGGAAACACTGCCGCAAATATTGCCGCTCTTGGCGGCAAAGCATTCATTGTTGGCTTAGTAGGAAAAGATTTAGCGGGAAAAATATTGCTTTCAGAGTTCAAAAAAAGAGGGATTGAAATAGGAGGAGTTACGGTACATTCTAAAAAGCCGACTATTCAGAAAATAAGAGTTGTTGCCAGAAGCCAGCAGGTTGTGAGAGTAGATAAGGAAGATGTTCAATATGTTGACGATAATGTCGAAAGAAAATTATTGGAATTTATCGTTTTGCATATTAAAGAATGGGACGGCATTGTGGTTTCAGATTATGCAAAAGGATTGATTACTAAAAATTTAGCCGAAAATATAGTCAATTTGGCTGTAAAATATAAAAAACCGATTATTGGCGATGTAAAACCAAAACACGCGCCATTCTTCAAAAACATTACTCTTTTGAGCCCTAATCAGAAAGAATCTTTGGAAATATCCGGAGTCAGCGATTTTGAGGTAGCTGGAAAAATAATTCAGAAGCAATTAAATTGCAGTGTTTTGCTCACTCGGGGAGCTAAGGGAGCAACTCTTTTTGAAAACAATAATGTCAAACATTTTCCAGCAGTGGCAAGAGAAGTGTTTGACGTAAGCGGAGCAGGAGATACGGTAGTGGCTGTTGCCACTCTGGCTTTGGCCGCCGGCGCCAACCTTGAACAGGCGACTATAATTGCAAACCACGCGGCTGGGATTGTAGTTGGCAAATTGGGTACAGCAACAGTCGGGCCGGAAGAGTTAAAACAATATTTGGAAAGCTAAAATTATCAATAAAAAAAGCCCGTCAGTTTGTCAACCGACGGGCGTTGTGAAGTTTAGCGCCAAGAAGGATATTCCATTATCTCAAGCTATTCCATCCGCCATGCAATGCAAGGCCGAGATGAGATAGCGCAGTCAAGGCAAGCCCTTCTAGAAGGATGCCCTGCCTGCCCTGTTCCATCAGGAACTCTTCAGCTTCCAAAAGGGGCACTAAAACGCATTTGTCCGGTATGGTGCCTTCGCGTCGTGGAGGACTTGGTTTTTGTGTGACAACGGCAACGGAAATTGAGTAGATCTCTACCTGGCCACCGGCATCATATGCCACGTGAGCTCCTTCGGCTACCAAAGGAGCTGTCATCGCGACATCTGCGGCCGTGCAGCCATATTCCTCGTAGGTTTCCCGTACACCGGTGGCGATAGCGTCCTTATCAACTGCGTCAGCTACGCCTCCGGATAATTCCAGTTGGTGGTTTGCAGTCAGCCCGGCAAGATCCAGTGAATCCGAATACGTGAGGGGCCTGTCTACCGCCAAAAGGAAAACCTGAAAATTGGATAATCCAATCGCCTTGAGACGGCGCAAAAAGGTCGGAAGACCACTGCTGTTCTCAGCACGCAATTTTTCCCACACATTTTTGTCAACGTACAGAACCAGGCACTTGGCCGCTTTAAAGTGGCCGTTATTTCGCGCCAATATTTCTCGACGGCCGCCCTCGGTGTTGAAACCATAGAGGCTTACCCAACCGCCCTTGCCAATCAGATGTTTCGCGAGAACTATTTTTTTACGTTCGTTCATAACACCCTCTCCCAAAACCGAACAAATCCAATAGTAGCTGTTCGCAGACGCCTGCGAAAAACAACTATTTTGTCAATGTTCAAGATGCACTCATGCTATCATTTATTCATGATAATGTCAATATTTAAAAATATTTACAATTATGTTATATTTGTCTAATAAAAAAAAAATGAATCCGAAGATTAAAAGACAAGGAGAAATTGTTGAGATCGTAAAAAACCTTAAAGAGCAGGGGAAAAAAGTCGTTACTTATAACGGCAGTTTTGACATTCTGCATTTGGGACACATTAAATCTTTGGAAGAGGCAAAAGCGCAGGGGGATATTTTAGCCATTCTTTTAAACAGCGATAACTCTGTTCAAAAATATAAAGGGCCCAATCATCCCGTAAATTCGGAAAAAGAGCGGGCGGAAGTTCTGTCTGCTATTGGACATGTTGATTATGTTGTCCATTTTGATGAAATCAATCCAAAAGAAATTTTAAAAAAAATAAAGCCGGATATTCATTGTAACGGTTCTGACTGGGGTAAAAATTGCGTTGAAAGGGGTGTTGTTGAAGAAAATGGGGGAAAAATTCATATTCTAAAATGGCAACAGGGTTTTTCAACCAGCGGGTTGATGTCCCGCGTAGCGGAATCCCGCCAAGCGGGACAAAAAACTAATAATATTCATTTTAAACCCGAAGTGAAAGCGGTTTTTTTAGACCGCGACGGGACTATAAATATAAACGAACCCGAATATATTCACAAAATAGATGATTTTAAATTTGTTCTCGGCGCGATTTCCGCTTTGAAAAAATTATCAAAAACTGATCACAAAATCATTATTGCAACTAATCAGTCTGGAATAGCCAGAGGATATTATAATGAAAAAGATTTAAAAAAATTGCACGATTGGATGCTAAAAGAACTCAGAAAAAACGAGGTGAGAATTGATAAAATTTATTACTGTCCGCACGGGCCAAATGACAATTGTCCTTGCAGAAAGCCAAAGCCAGGCATGCTTTTAAAGGCTGGCGAGGACTTTGGTTTGAATTTAAGCAAAAGTTGGATAGTGGGGGACGATTTCAGAGATATTATTGCTGGCAGAGAGGCAAACATAAAAACCATAAAGATCGGTAAAAAAATGCCTGTTGATCTGAAATTAGAACCGAATTATCATGTCAAAAATATTTTAGATGCCGTAAATATTATTTTAAACAATGGAAAATAAAAAAATTTTAATTACAGGGGGAGCTGGATTTATTGGATCAAACCTAACTAAAACATTGCAGGAAAAATATCCCGACAACAAATATTATATTATTGATAATTTTTCTTCGGGGAATTCAGATAATTTAGTCGGATTTAAAGGAGAAATTATTTCCGGAAACATTGCCGAAATAGATCTTAACAAACATTTTTATAAACTGGATGTTATCTTTCACCAAGCCGCTATTACAGATACCACGGTTTTTGACGAAAAAAAAATGATGCTCAACAACGTAGATGGATTTAAAAATGTTCTTGATTTTTCCATAAAATGCGGAGCCAAACTGATTTATGCTTCCTCGGCAGCAGTTTACGGCCACTCTTCGCCTCCAATGTTGGTAGGCAAAAATGAAGTTCCTGCCAACGTATACGGGCTTTCTAAATTAAAGGCAGACAACATCGCCCGTGAAAATTTTAACAATCTTCACATTGTCGGGCTCCGTTATTTTAATGTTTATGGCCCAGGCGAAAAATACAAAGGCAAAATGGCAAGTATGATTTGGCAGTTATACTTACAGATGAAAGAAGGCAAGAGGCCGAGAATATTCAAATACGGGGAGCAGAAAAGAGACCAAGTTTATGTAAAAGATGTTGTTAAAGCAAATTTATTGGCTATGGATTGCGAAAAAAGCGGTGTTTTTAATATTGGCGCAGGCAAGGCAACAACATTCAATGAAATAATAAAGAATCTTAACAAAACGTTTGGCGTAAATCTTGAGCCAGAATACATTGATAACCCATATGAGCACTATCAAGAAAACACAGAGGCAGATTTAACAGAAACAAGAGAATTTTTGAGATATTCTCCAGAATATGATATAAAAAAAGGAATTAAAGATTATTTTAAGAGTCAGATATAAAAATTAAAAATACATAAAAATTTATGTTCAGAAAAATTATATCTATATTGAAAGAAAGTTTTTCTTCTCCTCATTTAATAACAACAATCATTTCGAGCTGTTTATTTTTGGCGGCAGTTTCTTTGTTTGACAAAACGCTGGCCGTAGGGGTCGTCTTTATTGTTTTTTTAACAGCAACCACCTTTTTAATACTTAAAAAAATAGGTTTTAAAACAAAAACAGTATATATACTTTTTTTAATTGCTTTTTTAATCCACATTGGAACGGTATTCTTTGTTCATTACACTGGATTTCAGCCGTTTAGCGGGGGCGCTGGAGATTATTCAGAGTATGACGTTGTAGCTCGACAGATATCAGAAAGGATTCGTCAGGGAAATTTTTCCTTACAGGGATTGGACGTTGGTCATAATTATCCAGTTATTCTTGGTTATATTTATACTTTGACATTGCCGCAAGCGTTTATTGGTCAAATGTTTAATGCTTGGTTAGTTGCCCTTTTAGTTATTTTTGTTTATCTAACAGTTATGGAGATTGGCGGTTCAAAAAAAGAAGCTTTTCTTGCGGGATTAATTGTAAGCATTTATCCCAGTTTACTTTTTTTCGGAAGTTTATTGTTGAAAGACGCTTTGGTCGTCTTATTATGTTCAATTGCGTTGTTAGCAATTTTAAAATTACTTAAAGCGTTTTCTTGGCTCAAATTTCTAATTTTTTATATTGCTTTGGGCGTTTTATTCCATTTTCGTCTTTATATCGCCACTACTGCCCTTTTAACTTTTATTGTTTGTTGGTTTTTATTTTCAAATTTAAAAATAAAAAAAAGATTAATCTATGGGATTATAATTATTATTCTTCTGGGTTTTTTGCCTAATATTTCAGGAGGAACATCTAACGGGTCAGGATATTTTGGAATTAATTTTATGAAGGCCTTTATTAATCAAAAAATGATTACTTATTATAGAGAATTTCTTGCTGTTGCTAATCCTGAAGTTCCGCCAACTACTGAGCCCCCTGTGATTGTCGAACCCTCTGTGGCCGCTGAACCCTCTGTGGCCGCTGAACCCTCTGTGGCCACTGAACCCTCTGTGGCCACTGAACCCTCTGTGGCCACTGAACCCTCTGTGGCCACTGAACCCAAACCTTCTGGCTTTACTGATAATCCTATTACAAAAAGAGGTAGAGGATCTAATGTAATAGTAAAGACGGGATTTGAAAATCCCTTTACCTTTTTAAAAAATTCTTTAACATCTTTTATTTATGCTTCATTAGGTCCTTTTCCTTGGCAAATGAGGTATTTGAGGCATTTTCTAATTTTACCCGAAACCATTCTTTTGTATTTTTCTATATTTTTTATAATAAAAGGAATAAAAAAACCTATTAGGTCGCATGCTTTTACCCTGCTTTTTTTCAGTATATTATTATTGAGCGTACTTTCTGTTTTTATAGCCAATTTTGGCATAACAACCAGAATTAGGATTCCAGCCTTTATATCTCTTTTCTGTTTAGCGCCGCTTGGAATTAATTGGGCCTCAAACAACAAGATAGTTAAGTTTTTTTCTAAAAAATTAGATTTTTTAACAACATGAAATATTTAGTCACCGGGGGAGCGGGTTTTATAGGTAGTCATCTTGTTGATAAATTAATAGAGCTGGGACACGATGTTGTTGTGATTGATAATCTTTCAACAGGCAATCTTAAAAATTTAAATCCCAAGGCAAATTTTTTTAAGGAAGATGTTTGCGATTTTGAAAAAATCAGCCCAATTTTTAATGGAGTAGATTATGTTTTTCATTTAGCCGCTATCCCAAGGGTTCCTCTGTCCATAGAAGATCCGGTGAATACATCAAAGGTGAATGTTTTGGGCACGGTGAATGTTTTTAAGGCAGCAGTTGATAGCAAGGTGAAAAGAGTTGTTTTTGCATCGTCTTCTTCTATATACGGTGCGCAAGAAAAATTGCCTCTTGTGGAAAATATGTCCCCGAATCCTTTGAGCCCATACGGCCTGCAGAAATTAATAGGCGAGCAATACGCGAAAATGTTTGTCAGCCTTTTTAAAATTCAAATTGTCTGTTTAAGATATTTTAATGTTTACGGCCCAAGGATTGATTTTAATTCTGATTACAGCCTAGTTCTCGGCAAATTTTTAAAACTGAAGTCACAAAATAAACCTTTTACTATATACGGCGACGGAGAGCAAACTAGAGGATTTTGTTTTGTTGAAGATGTGGTTGACGCCAATATTAAGGCGTCAGAGAGTTCTAAAATAAAAGGAGGAGAGGTGATAAACATCGGCCAGGAAAATTCTTATTCCATAAATTATCTGGCTGGATTGCTGGGAGGAGAAGTTCAGTATTTTGAAGCCCGAATCGGAGATCCCCGCCACACCCAGGCAGACACCACGTTGGCCCAAAATCTTCTTTCGTGGAAGCCCAATGTCGATTTTAAAGACGGGGTAAATATTACTAAAAAATGGTTTGAAGAAAACTATGGAAAATAATAAAAAATTTAAAATAGGAATTATGGGATTGGGAATGGTGGGGGGAGCGGTAAAGAGATATTTTGATAAGAGGGAATTTACGGTTTTATTTTACGACAAGGGAAAAAATGAGGGCTCTGTTGGAGAAATAAACAATGCAGATGTTATATTTATTTGCGTTCCCACTCCTTTTGACGCAGAAAAAGGATTTGATTTGTCTTTTATTGAAGACGCTTGCGATAATATTTCTGGAGAAAAAATAATAGTGATAAAATCAACCGTTATTCCGGGAACCACCAAAGCTCTTCAGCAAAAATATTCAAAACATAAGTTTTTATTCAACCCTGAATTTTTAACTGAAACAACGGCAGACCAAGATATGGAATATCCAGACAGGCAAATAATAGGGCATACAAAAGAAAGTTATAATGTGGCAGGAGATATTATGCAAATTTTGCCCTTGGCGCCATTTGAAAAAATAATGCCTTCCACTGAAGCTGAAATGGTTAAGTATTTTGGCAATACTTGGTTTTCAATTAAGGTAATTTTCGCCAACCAGATGTATGATTTGTGCCAAAAATTGAATATTAATTATGATATGGTTACAGAATCAGCAGCGGCTGATAAAAGAATAGGAAGAACCCACCTTGAGGTTTTTCACAAGGGCTATCGGGGCTATGGCGGTAAATGCCTGCCAAAAGATATCAAATCCTTAATTAAATTTGCCGACAGTATCGGCATTGACCTAAAACTTCACAAAACAGCCGAAGAAATTAACAACCAATTGTTGGAGGGTCAGTCAATAAACGATCCTAAAAAATTTTCAAAAAGAAATTAACATATGTGTGGAATTGCCGGAATTTATAACCTAAAAGAAAATCCAGTAGATTCTTTTTTGCTTAAAAAAATGGTTGATGCCTTAAGCCATCGCGGCCCGGACGATGGAGGTGTTTATATAAACAAAAACGTAGGATTAGGTCACAGAAGGCTGTCGGTTATTGATATTTCGGTTGCCGGCCGCCAGCCGATGGCAAACGAAGACGGAACTCTGAGAGTAGTATTTAACGGCGAAATTTACAACTTTCAAAAGATAAGGAGAGACCTTGAGAAAATCGGCCACCAATTTAAATCAAAAACCGACACCGAAGTTATTTTGCATAGTTTTGAGGAATGGGGACATGAGTGCGTCAAAAAATTTGACGGAATGTTTGCTTTCGCTATATTTAATGAAAAAAATAGGAGTATTTTTTTGGCTAGAGACCGTTTGGGAGAGAAACCTTTGTATTATTTTTTAAATAAAGAAAAATTTGTTTTCGGCTCCGAAATAAAAGCGATATTAGAGGACAGGAGTATTCCGAGGATTATAGACGGCCAAGGTATGATAAATTATTTTACTTTTGGCCACTCTATCGCTCCGGATACTATTTACCGGGGGATTAAAAAACTTTTACCCAGCCATTATCTTTTTTTAAAAAATGGAGAAATTAGCATTTGCGAATATTGGGACGCAGCGCTACCCAGCCGCAAAGAAGACAAAGGAGAAGAATATTATAAAAATAGAATAAGAGAACTTTTTGAAGAAGGGGTTAAGGATGAATTGGTATCAAATGTTCCTCTTGGCGCTTTTTTAAGCGGAGGAATTGATTCAAGCTCGGTAGTTGCGATGATGGCAAAAAATGGAGTTTCTCCGTTGAGGACTTTTTCGGTCGGTTTTGATATTGCCGGCAAAGAATTTAATGAACTTGCCGATGCCAAAATTGTGGCAAATCATTTCAAAACCGAACACCACGAATTATTTTTAAAAGAACCTGATTTAATAAATATCTTAAACAAGATTGTTTATCACTATGACGAACCATTCGGAGATGCCGCCGCCTTTCCGGTTTTTTACCTTAGCCAATTTGCAAAGAAGTATGTAACAGTTGTTTTGACTGGCGAAGGCGGCGACGAAATTTTTGGAGGCTACCGCCGCTTTGTTGCCGAGAGCAACCGTTCTAAAACTTTACTTTTTAATCGGCTTTTCAAAAGTAGCATATTCAAAAAATCCATTGAACTACTGCCGGGATTACGAAGTGCAAAAAAATTCATTCAAACTATGCCGATTGAAGATGATTTGACGAGGTATACAAATTGGCTGGCATTTTTTTCCAAGGATATGATTAGCAACCTTTTTAATCCGGAATTGCCCGCTTTTAAGGAAGACCCTCTCAAAATTTACAAAAAATATTTTTTCCGTTATCAACCGGAAAACCTGCTTGATAAAATTTTGTATTTAGACCAGAAAATCTGGCTACCCGATTGCTATTTAGAAAAGATTGATAAAGCAAGTATGGCATTTGGTTTAGAAACACGATCTCCTATTTTAAATCATCATTTGGTTGATTTTGCCAATTCAATTCCGGCAAAATATAAAATAAAAGGTTTTAAAACTAAGTATATTTTAAAGGAGGCGATGAAAGACATTTTACCAAAGAAAATTTTGAAAAAAATAAAGCACGGTCTCGCCGTCCCAACAAACATTTGGTTTAAGGGAAAATTGAAAAATTATTTATTTGAAATAATTTTTGATAAAAAAACCAAATCAAGGGGTTACTTCAATTTTGAATATATGGAAAAACTCTACAAAAATTATCAAAATAAAAATCAACCGCTTGATTCCCAATTTTGGCTGATTTTAAATTTTGAGTTATGGCACAGACAATTTATAGATAAAAAATGAAAATAAAAATCATCAAAACTATTTTTTTTGAAAATTTAGGGATTAAACAAACCCTTTTAAAGAATGCCTTTTGGCTTGCTTTAGCCGAGTTTTTCAGCAACGGAATTTATTTTCTGGTTTTTATTTGGCTGGCTCGTTATTTGGGCCCGCAAACCTACGGTAAGTGGAGTTTTGCTTTGAGCTTTGTAAGTTTTTTTGCCGTATTTGTTGATTTTGGTTTTACTATGTTAATTATCAGGGAACTTGCCCGGGATAAGACAAAATCTTCTGAGTACATCGGCAATATTTTGACGATGAAATTAATTTTAGGACTGGCAGTAACGGCGCTTGCCGCATTAGCAATTAGGCTATTGAGCAGAGATTCGATGGTGATAAATTTAGTTTATTTTTTGAGTCTTTATATTGTAATAAATAACTTTGCGGCGCTTTTTCAGGCAATTTTCAGAGCTAACGAAAAAATGGAGTACGAGGCTGTTTGCAGAATAGCGCAAAGTTTATGCCTATTGGTTCTGTCGGCTTTTTTTATTTTAAACAAAAGTTCCGTTCTATTTATTTCTTCCGCATTTTTAATAGCAAGTTTTATAGGCGCCTCTTTTTCGTTGTTTTTTCTTAAAGCATATCTTCTCAGGCCGTCTTTTAAGGCTGACTTCAAAATATGGAAAGAAATTGCTAAAAAAGCCTGGCCGTTTTTATTTTCAGGTATTTTTTATATGATATATTTTGTAATGGGTTCGGTAATGTTGGGAATATTTTCTAATATGGAGGAGGTGGGATATTATAATGCCGCCTATAACCTGTTTCTCGCGGTTTTTATCGTTCCAAGCGTTGTTACCATGAGTTTTTTTCCTAAAATTTCATATTTTTATGAAAAAAATAAAACAGAATTACAAAAAATATTTTTCAACTATAGGCTGGTTATGGTTGCCATCGGTTTTTTGCTGAGCATCGGATTATTTTTGTCGGCAAATTTTCTTGTAATAAAAATTTATTCATTAGATTATTCGGCGTCGGTTGCGCTTTTAAAAGTATTGTCTTTTATTATATTGGTCAAATCTTTATCTTATGTTTACAACTGGTTTTTATCCGGTTCAAACGAGCAGAAAAAGGTTTTAGTGGCCAGCGGGCTTGCGTCTATACTGAACATTATCCTTAATTATTTTTTAATTATTAGATATAATGCGATGGGAGCAATAATTGCCACGGCTATCACTGAATTATTTTTACTGGCGGTTTTTTATTTATATTTTAAAAAAAAATGGCATGAAATTTACAATACCGACAAGATATAAAAAATTATGTATGTAAAACTAGACGCAGAAATCATAAAAACTCTTTGTTGCCCTTTATGCAAGGAGCCCCTTAAAATACAGGACAAGGAGTTTATTTGCAAAGTTTGCGCCAGTAAATATCCTTCGCAGGATATTCCTCAAAGAGGATTAAAGGATAAGGTTTTTGATTTTCGCATTCATAGACCCGATTATTGTATGAACAGAGGATTAAAGAATTGGTTAGCGGTTCAAAATGATTATATGAATGGTTATTTTGAACGTTATACAAAAAAAGATGATTTTTTAGTATTTTCTAATGAAGTTGAGTCCCTCAAGGAAATATATGCTAAAGAATTTAATATTAAAGGAAAAGTGCTTGATATCGGCGGAGGAGAGGGGAAACTACGTCAATTTATTAAAAGAGACAACGTGCCTTTGTATATATCCGTTGATCCGCTTATAAACGGGTTTGAAAATTTTGAATTGCGCCCGAATCTGTTAAAGGCTTACCCTCGTCTGCTTGAACCCTGTAATTTTTTAGCATGCTGCGCTGAAAATCTTCCTTTTGTCAAAAACACTTTTGATGTTGTCCATATAAAATCGGCCATGGATCACTTTTCAGATCCGTATCTTGCCATAAAAGAGGCCTACCGTGTTCTTAAAACAGGGGGCATATTAATTATCAGTTCAACGGTTTTTGGCGGAAAATCATTTTCAAGGGCAGAAAACAGAGATACTTTTTTGCGCCGCTTAGTTTCGGACGTTGTTTACAAATTTCGGATTGGCGGTTTTAAAAATCTTATTGAAGCGGCGATCAATAAAGCGCTTAAGAAAAAAGGATGGGCTACCTCCCACATTTTTCATTGGAAATATGACGATTTGATTGATTTATTGCATAAAAATAAATTTAGAATTATAAAAGAGCATTGGCAAACGTTTCCCCTTGATATGATAGTCTGGTTAGAAACGAAAAAAATAATTTAACCCGCGATAGTAAGTTAATAAAATGAGTCAACAACCATTAGTCTCAGCTGTTATATCTACCTATAATGGGGCAAAGTATATAAAAAAAGCGATTGACAGCGTATTGGGGCAAACCTATAAAAATATAGAGCTGATTATAACGGACGATTGTTCAACTGACGACACTCCCAAAATAATTTTTGAGTATTTGAAAAAAGATTCGCGGATTAGAAGTTTCAAGAACAAGAGTAACATAGGTTCGTACAAAAGCTTGAATAAAGCAATAAGGGCGACTAAGGGAAAATATATCGCCAATTTAGACGACGATGATATTTGGATTGATTCCCAAAAAATTAAAAAGCAAGTAGAATTTATGGAAAAAAATAATGATTATGGATTAGTCGGCGGAGGCATGATAAAAATAGATATAAAGAATAATGAAATTGCGAGGTTTGTATTTCCGGAGCATGACAGAGAAATTAGAAAATCAATACTTTCTGCTAATAATCTGATTGCTCACAGCTCGGCTCTTTTTAGGAAGGATATTTGGGAAAAAGCCGCAGGTTACAACGCATTGTTTGATTATTCGGCTGATTTAGATTTGTGGCTTAAAATGGGCAAAATATCTAAATTTTATAATTTTCAGGAATATTTTATTTATTATTTGGAAAAAGAAGGCAGTGAAATATTTTTCTCCAGAAAGAACAGCTCGCGAAGAAAAATATGGCTTAATATAAAAATGAGGAAGCAATACAAAAATGATTACCCGAGTTATAAAAAAGCTATTTTACTTTGCTGGGCAAGCTTTTTTTATTCTTTTTTGCCATATAAGCAAAAACAGAAGTTGCGCTTGACGTTAGTTAAATCACGGGCGTTTATGTTTAGATTGCCGTTTTGTCGAAGCAAAAAATAATGGAGAGAATTAAAAAAATTTTAATAACCGGTTCAAGCGGAACTATTGGCACCAGACTTTTTGAAAAACTTCTAATAAAAGCGATATCGCAAAATTGCCCGTTGATTTTGATTTGGTAATTCATAACGATATTTTTAATGTTGCCGGAGGCAAAGGCGAGAAATTGGTTAAAGCCGCCGAAATTATAAAGAAAGAATTAAACAGTAAAAGTAAAATAATCATAAGAGGCAACCGAAAGGGAGAGGTGGTAAAATTTGTTGCAGATATTTCAAAAGCAAAAATGATTTTAGGGTATAAGCCAAATTATTTTCTTAAAAAAGGAATATCTCTGTCGATTAAATGGTATGCTGAAAATTATATCGCTACGCTAAAATATGGAACATAAAAAAATTAAAGTTTGCTGTGTTGCTTCAGTTGATATTACTTTAAAGTTTATGCTTTTGAATCAGCTGAAATTTTTGCAGAAGCAAGGATACGATGTTTCAGCCATCTGCTCTGAGGGGAAATGGATTAAAGACATCGGGCAGAGCGGCATTAAGGTAAAAACCATAAGATTTAAGAGAAGGTCATTTTCTCCACGCGCAGACATAGTCGCCTTTTTTCAACTGTTTTTATATTTCAAAAAAGAGAAGTTTGATATAGTTCATACTCACACTCCAAAACCTGAAATCTATGGCCAATTAGCCGCAAAATTAGCCGGCGTCCCAATTATTATGGATACTTTGCATGGGTTTGACCTTTCGCCGGATACGCGTTGGACGCAAAGAAAGTTTTTCACTTTTTTGCAAAGATTTACAGCTAAGTATTCCGATGTCATTTTTTCCGTGAGCAAAGATGTGGTTAGAAAAGCAATTGAAGAAAGAATTTGCAGGCCAGATTTGTTAAAATATTTGGGCAGAGACATTGATACCGGCAGATTTAATCCCGAAAGATTTTCTGAAAAATTTATTATAAATAAAAAGAAGCGGCTTAGAATAGGCTTAGATAAAAAAGTCATCGGCATTGTGGCCAGACTAGTTGAAGAAAAAGGCTACCTTGAACTTTTTGAATCATTTAAGCATGCGATTAGTAAATTTCCCGATACCCAGCTCCTGATTGTTGGTCCAAGAGAGCCTGAAAAAAAAGATAAAGTGGACCTTGAAGTTGTCAAAGAATACGGTATAGAAAAAAATGTAATTTTTCTAGGAGAAAGAAGCGATGTTGATGAAATATATCCATTAATGGATATATTTGTTTTACCAACTCACAGAGAAGGAGTGGGGGCGTCAATTTTAGAAGCGTCTTCAATGGAAATACCGGTGATAGCGTGCAACACCGGAGGATGCCCTGAGGCGGTCAGCAATGGAGAGACAGGGATTTTGGTCCCGGTAAAAAATGTGGAAAAACTGACCGAGGCAATTTTATACATTTTAGACAACCCGGATATAGCAAAAGAAATGGGCAAGCGCGGCAGAGAAAAGATTTTAAAGGAATTTAGCCATGAATTGGTTTTAGACAGATTAAAAAATGAATATCAGCGGCTTATTGATAAAAAAATAAAATGAATTTTCAGGAATTTGTTAGAAATTCGGCAAACTTTCTACCGGCCTTAATCATATTTATTATTTTAAGTCCTGTTTTTGTTTTTATGGCTATTCTAATAAAATTGGATTCAAAAGGACCGGTGTTTTTTAAACAAGAAAGGTTAGGCAAAAACGGGAAGATATTTAGAATTTGGAAATTTAGGACAATGGTAGGAAACGCGGAGAATATGGGGCTAGGTTTGGCTTCTGCGGAAAATGATTTTCGGATAACAAAATTAGGTAAATTTTTAAGGGAATGGACGCTTGACGAATGGCCACAGTTGATTAATATAATCAAAGGAGATATGGGTTTGGTCGGACCAAGGCCATTGCCTAGGTATCCGAATCAAGACAGTTTTTTAAATGAATTATGGAAGAAAAGATTATTAGTAAAACCTGGATTGGTCTGCCTGGTGGATATTAAGGGCAGGGGGCTGGTGTCGTGGGAAAAAAGATTAGAATATGATGCATGGTATGTTGATAACCAGTCTTTATGGCTGGATTTTAAAATATTATTTATTGGTTTTTTTGCCGTTCTTTCCAGAAAAGGAGTTTATGGCAAAGATGGGATTAATCTCCCTCCACCAACAAACATAAAATGATTATTTCAGCGCATCAGCCAGAATACCTTCCTTACCTCGGCTTTTTTTATAAAATAGCAAAGGCTGACAAGTTTATTTTAGTTGACCATGTTCAGTTTTACGATGGAAGTTTTCAGAATAGGAATCGGATTAGAACTTCTTCTAACTCTCAGGGGTGGCTTTGGCTCACGGTGCCGGTTGTCACTAGTGGTAAAGGATATCAAAAAATAAATGAAGTAGAAATAGATAACTCCATCCCTTGGGCAAGACAGCACTGGAAAACCATTTATTTTAACTATAAAAAAACCCCATTTTTTGATGTTTATTGTGATTTTTTTGAAAAACTATATTCCCAAAAATGGCAAAAACTTTCTGATTTAAATGAAAACATTATTTGCTATTTGGAAGAAAAGTTAGAAATTAAGACCCCCATTATTAAAAGTTCAGGCTTTGATTTTAAAGGCCATAAAACCGATTTGATAATTGAATTATGCAAAAAATTTAAGGCTGATACCTATTTTTCGGGGGTTGGAGGGAAACTTTATATTGAGGAAGAAAAGTTGAAAAAAAACAATCTCAAACTTATTTTTTCAGAATTTGAGCACCCGGTTTATTCTCAAAGATTTGCGCCGTTTTTAGAAAACCTTTCCGTAATTGACTTATTATTTAATTGCGGTCCGAAAAGTTTGGAAATTATTAATTCCGCCGATAAAGTGTAAATGCAGGAGTCAATGATTGACAAATTTATAATTTTATTATAGGATGTTAGTAGATTTTTGAAAATATGCAACTATCCACCAACCCATAGAAAGAGAGGTTTCAGGTGAAATTTTTTTCAGCAAAGTCTTTCTACAGAGCGCCATCTGACGAAAAAGCGCCTAAAGAAGATGGGGCTTTCGTCAACGCGCAGGCAGGTCTTTTCGGGGTATCTGATGGTGTTTCAGCTGGATACAGCCCCAGCAATCCGCCGCTGATATATCCTGGAGGTCTTACCGGAGGACAAGTGGCGACAAAAGAGTTTTGTTCGGCTGGGATGTCTGTGTCCGCTCCGGTTGATGTTGAGGAATTTGCGCTTAATGCTAACAGCCGAATTCGCCGGGCCCACAATGTTCAGGGAAAGGATCCTACAAGGGGGCAAGATGTTGGCGGGGCAAGCTTTGCTGTTTGCCATTTCGGTCCGGCAAAAATTACCTTCGTTATCGCTGGGGATTGTTTTGCCCTTGTCAAGTATAACGATAGTATATCTTTTCTTACCGGGTTTGACCAGGCCGCTTTCAAAGACGAGCAGGAAGCGAATGCTACTATCGCGGAGTGTTTTAAGCAGACAGAGGGTGACAAAGGCCGCGCTTGGGATATCTACTTTCCGATCTTTTCAGCCAGGAAAATCCGTTGCGCCAACAAGAACATCGGGAAGGGCGGATATCCCCTGTTAAACGGCGATCCGGCCCTGAAAGAGTGCTGGATGGTAAAGAAAATCAACTGTTTATCTCGTCCGCAGTTTATTCTACTGGGCAGTGACGGTTTGCTTACTTCAGCGGCGATGAATCCCGCGCGCAAAGAAGGAACGGCTTTGAATGTTTGGAGTCTTTACGCGAGTGGTGGTTTACCGACTGTCCTGCAATGGCGAGATGAGACCGAGGACTCTCTATCTCATATAACTGGCTGGCCAGAGGCTTCTGCAGTGGAAATCAAGTTGTTGTAAAAGTAAAAGCTGATGTCTCTTGTCGGGCATCAGCCTTTTTTTGTATGTTGATTTAAGGCAAAAATCTGATAATATAGAATAATAAAAAAGATAAGTTATTTTTATGAAAATTTTAGTAATAGCTCCGCATCCGGACGACGAGGTTTTGGGTTGCGGAGGAACAATAAAAAAATATTCAGAAAAAGGGGACGAGGTTTTTCTTTGCATTGTCACTAAGGCATATACTCCAGACTGGTCAGAAGAATTTATAACAAACAGGAAAAAAGAAATAGAGTTGTCGGTAAAAACACTCGGAATTAGCAAATTATTTCTTTTAGATTTTCCGACAGTGAAACTTGATATAATTTCTCAAAAAAAGTTAAATGACTCTATCTCAAAAGTAGTTCAAGAAGTAGGGCCGGAAATAGTTTTTATACCGTTTTCTGGAGACATTAATAAAGACCATAAACTGGTTGCTGAATCCGCTTTGGTGGCAGTAAGACCCAGACCCGATTCTCCTGTTAAAAAAGTGTTTTGTTATGAGGTTTTGTCTGAAACAGAATGGTCTAATCCAGCCCAAGGCGCAGGAAATATTTTTACTCCTAATTATTATGAAAATATTTCAGATTTTTTAGATGATAAAATAAAAGCAATACAGTGTTATAAGTCAGAATTAAAAGAATATCCTCACCCAAGGTCTTTAGAAGGTATAAAAATATTAGCGCAAAAGAGGGGCATGGAGGTCGGCAAAAGATATGCAGAAGCCTTTATGCTCGTCAGAGAAATAAAATGAGCAGATTTAAAAATTGGTTAGCGCCGGAAATAGAAGACGGCAAACCGACAAAATATAATTGGGTTGTTAAAAACCCGGAAAATCTTAAATTGGGCAAAAATACAGACATTGGCGCTTTTACTTATATGAATGCAAAGTTCGGGATTGAAATTACCGTTGGTGTTCAGATTGGGTCCCATTGCTCAATTTATTCTGTTTCTACAATTGATAATAAAAAAGGAAAAGTGGTTTTAAAAAAGAATTGCAAAATAGGAACGCATTCTACAATTATGCCGGGAGTTACTGTTGGTGAAAATTCTATTATTGGAGCATATAGTTTTGTCAACAAAGACATTCCAGATAATGTGATTGCTTATGGCGCGCCGGCAAAAGTGATAAAGTTTCTCAAAAATGAAATATAAAATTCCGCTGTCAAAACCGGACATAACAAATTCAGAGAAGAAAGCCGTGGCAGAGGTTTTAGAAACCTCTTCTTTGAGTTTGGGAGAAAAATATAAAGAGTTTGAAAAAATAATGGCTGATTTCGCCGGAGTAAAGTTTACCGTGGCAGTGAACAGCGGAACAAGCGGATTGCATCTTATTATAAGGGCGCTGGGCATTAAAGACGGAGACGAGGTAATTACAACTCCTTTTTCTTTTATAGCTTCGTCAAATTGTATTTTGTTTGAAAAAGCAAAACCCGTTTTCATAGATATAGACGAAAAAACTTTTAATATTGACGTTAAAAAAATAGAAGAAAAAATTACCGAAAAAACAAAGGCAATTTTAGCGGTTGATGTTTTTTCTCAGCCCGCTGATTGGAACGAATTGCAGAAAATTGTGAAAAAGCATAAATTATTTTTGATAGAGGATTCAGCCGAAGCGCTGGGGTCAGAGTATAGTTCGACGGGCTCACTACGCGCTAAGCGCGAAAAATGCGGAAGTTTTGGAGATGCCGCAATTTATGCCTTTTATCCAAATAAGCAGATAACAACCGGAGAAGGCGGAATGATTCTAACTAATAATCGCAAAATTGCAGAGAGTTGCCGCAGTATGGCAAATCAGGGCAGAGAGAAAAAAAATGGAAAATGGTTAGAGCATATAAGGCTGGGTTATAATTACAGATTGGACGAGATGAGCTGCGCCATGGGAATTGCTCAAATGAAGCGGATCAAAGAAATTTTAGGTAAAAGGGCAAAAGTTGCTGGCATATATAATAGAAGGCTGAAATCAATTGAAGGGATTGAAGTTCCTTTTGTAAAATCCGGAAACAAATTAAGCTGGTTTGTTTATGTTATAAAATTAAGCGGGAAATTATCCGGTAAGAGGGATGTGATAATTAAAAAGATGGCAGAGAGGGGAATCCAATGCGGAAATTATTTTCAAACAATCCATTCGCAGCCGTTTTATAAAAAAGAGTTTAGATACAAAGAGGGCGATTTTCCAATAGCAGAAAATGTCAGTAAAAGAACATTAGCGCTGCCCCTTTTTAATAATTTGAAAGAAGAGGAAATAGAATTTGTGGTTAAAAATTTGAAAGAAGCAATAAGTTTAGCGCAAAAAATAAAATGAACTTTCATTCTCTATTTAAAAAAACAATTGTAACACGCAATATATTTTTTATTTTGACAGACGTAATTTTAATTGCTGTTTCGGTTTGGTTGGCTTTTTTAATAAGATTTGACGGCCTCGTGCCTGCGCAATATTTACACTTTATTTTTGAAACCGCCGGGCTCGCCATAATCTTTACTATCCCTATATTTTATTCTCAGGGGCTTTATTCTTTTTCGTGGTCTTATGTTTCAGCCAGCGAGTTGATTTCTTTGTTTAAGGCTACAAGCATTTCCTTCTTGTTTTTGGGAGCTGCGATTTATATTTCCAAAGATTTTACCTCCTTCGCAACTTTCCCAAGGTCAATTATTTTTATAAGTTATATTTTTGTATTTGTTTTGTGCGGAGCCTTGCGTTTTGCCAAAAGAATTTATTTGCACATTATCGGGTCCAACAGGTTGCTGAAAAAGGAAAAAATACTTATTATCGGAGCGGGAGATGCCGGAGAGCAGATTTTAAGAAGCATGTTTTCGGCTGTAAACAGCCCGTATACTCCGGTTGGATTTATTGATGACAGTTCCATAAAACAAAACATAACGATTCATGGGCTTAGAGTTTTAGGAAAAATTGAAGATATCCAAAAAATTGTAAAAAAATATCAGATTGAACAAATGGTTATTGCACTGCCGTCGGCAAGCGGAAAAACAATTAAAAATGCAATTGAAAATGGAAAGAAGGCAGGATTAAAAAAAATTAAAATTACACCGCCGATAACCGAAATTATCAACGGCCACTTATCTTTGCGCAGCCTCAAAGATGTTGGGGTGGAGGATTTATTGGGAAGAGAACGGGTTTCGTTAGAAATAAAACAAATTGAAAATTTTATAAAAGATAAAGTGGTTTTAATAACTGGCGCCGCGGGTTCAATTGGATCTGAATTATCAAGGCAAACCGCAAAATTTAATCCGTCTCTGCTTATGCTTTTAGACCAAGACGAAACCGGGATTTTTAATATTTCAGAAGAACTAAAAAATAAGTTTCCGCACTTGGAGATTAAATCTTTAGTAGCAAATATTTTAGACAGAAAAAAAATAGAAGAAGTTTTTAAAAACTTTGGGCCAAAAATTATTTTTCATGCGGCGGCATATAAACACGTTCCTTTAATGGAAGCCCAACCCGATGAAGCGGTAAAAAATAATATTTTTGCCGTAAAAAACTTGGCACAAGTCAGTTTGGAAACCAATGTTGAAAAATTTATTTTTATTTCAACGGACAAAGCGGTAAATCCGACTTCGGTGATGGGCGCCACAAAAAGAGTTGGCGAAATGATATGCCAGGCATATAACCAAAAAAATAATGTTAAATTTATTTCCGTAAGATTCGGAAACGTATTAAACAGCAGAGGAAGCGTGATGCCGACGTTCAAGGAGCAAATCAGAAAAGGGGGGCCCGTAGAAGTTACCCACCCTAAAATGAAAAGATATTTAATGCTGATTTCTGAAGCGTGCCTGCTTGTTGTGCAGGCAGGGTCTATGGGCAAAGGAGGGGAAGTGTTTGTTTTAGACATGGGAGAACCGGTTAAAATTTTAGACCTTGCTAAAGAAATGATTAAATTGTCCGGGCTTGAATTAGACAAAGACATCGCCATTGTTTTTACAAAACCAAGGCCGGGTGAAAAACTTTTTGAAGAAATACTTACGGCAGAGGAAGGTACCGTTGCGACGCAAAACCAAAAAATTTTTATGGCAAATCTTTCCAATATAGATTCAGTAAAATTAGAGAAAAAGATAGAAGAACTCAAAAAAATCGTAGGCAGTCCTCAAGACGAAAAAATAATCAGTATTTTGAGAAGTTTTTTGCCTCATTATAAGCCGTTTAAGGGATAAAATTTCCTCGCATCGCTTTATCGTGTTAATATTAAAGCAAGCATCAGGCCCGTTGTATAAAAAAATTTAATTCATGATTTTTTTTGGAGTGTCAAACAAAAAAATTTTAATACTTGCCCTCTTTTTTATTTTACTCGCGCCTTCAGCCGTTAGGGCTGTTAATTCCGGCGACAGCGTAAATTTTTATATAGACAGCAACTATGACTCGTCAGCCAGGTCTCAAACAACAGCCACGCTGGTTAAAACCACTTCTAATATTTATTTTTATGTAGAAAAAAAGTGGTTGGATTCTCAAATGCCGGCAAAACAGAACGAAATTCTTTTAAATTTAGATTCTTTGTCTTCAGAGTTTTCTAACAGGATTTATCCAACACTGACTTCTGTTTTCGGTTCCGAATGGAAACCCGGGGTTGACGGAGACGCAAAAATTACCATTCTGTTTCATCCAATGAAAGAGGGCACAGGAGGCTATTTCCGTTCTGCAGATGAATATTTAAAACTACAGATTTCTGATTCAAACGAAAGAGAAATGCTTTATTTGCCGATAAGTCAGATTGATAACCCGGAAATAAAGGTATTTTTGGCCCATGAGCTCGCGCACCTGATTACCTTTAACCAAAAAGACAAAATTTTTGATGTCCAAGAAGAGGTCTGGTTAAATGAAGCAAGGGCAGATTATTCTTCAAATATTCTGGGTTATGACACTTCTTATTCCGGAAGCAACCTTCAAAAAAGAGCGCAGACTTTTTTGGAAAAGCCGACAGACTCTTTGACCGAATGGCAGGAAAGTAAATATGATTATGGGGTTGTGAGCCTGTTTACCCATTATTTAATTGACCATTATGGCATAGATATTCTGGTCGATTCCTTAAAATCAAAGCTTACCGGCATAAACAGCATAAACTATGCTCTGAAGAGAAATGGAGTTAAAGAAGATTTTTCCCAGATTTTTACGAATTGGACGATAACATCTGTTGTCAACGACTGTTCTCTTGATATAAAGTATTGTTATTTAAATGCTAATTTAAAAAACCTCAGGCTGAATTCCACGCTTAATTTTTTGCCTTTGGTCGGAAATAGTGCGATTTAAAACTAAATTTTTCAAGCTCGGCCGGATTAAATTTCCAAGTTCCATATATTGTTTTTGACAAGGATAATAATTATTCAATAAAATTTTTAAAGCTTGATAAAAAAGAACAGGGAGAAATCACTATTAAAAATTTTGGCGCAGACTACAATTCCCTGATTATTATTCCCTCTCTGCAGACAAAGATTGAAGGATTCGACGGTTTTGAATTTACATACCCATATACTTTTACCGTTTCTATTGAGGGGCAGACGTCTCAAGAAGACCAGGTTTTAATTCAAAAATTATTAGACCAAATAGCTTCTCTTAAAAAACAAATTGCGGATATAATTGCCCAGAGAAATGGCGGTAATAGCAATAATAGCGCTTGTTCTAAGATAAATAATAATCTTTCTTTTGGAATGTCAAACAATAGCGAGATTAAATGTCTGCAAACTTTTTTAAAATCGCAGGGGGTGGACATTTATCCAGAAGGTTTTGTGACGGGATATTTTGGCAGTTTAACCAGATCAGCCGTAATTCGTTTTCAGGAAAAATATAGGGTAGAAATTTTAGCGCCCCTTGGGCTGTTCTCGGGAACAGGCGTTGTGGGCCCAGCAACAAGAATAAAAATAAATTTCTTTTTATCCGACGGATAATATGGAAGACCAAATTTTAGAAAAATTGAAAAAAGAATTACCGGATGTCCAGAAAAATATTCCGTTAAAGAACCATACAACATTTAAAATCGGCGGACCGGCCAAATATTTTTTTGTTGCAAAATCTAAAGAAGATTTACTTTGCGCCGTAAAAATCGCAAAAGAGCTTAAACTGCCTGTTTTCATATTGGGCGGCGGCAGCAATGTTCTGGTTTTAGACAAAGGGTTTAACGGACTGGTTGTAAAAATTGAAATTTTAGGGTGCAAAGCGGAAGAAGACAAGATTTTTTCTTTCGCCGGAACCACCCTCTATGATTTAGCGGATTGCGCGGCAGAAAATAGTTTTTCAGGATTTGAATGGGCATCCGGAATTCCGGGGGCAACAGTTGGCGGAGCCGTATATGGGCACGCGCAGGCATTTAATGAAAAAGTTTCAGACTGGATAGAGAGCATTGAGGCGTTAGATATAAAAAACCTGAAAACTAAATTTTTTTCAAAAGAGCAGTGCAAGTTTTCATTAAAAAATAGCATCTTTAAAAAGAGAAAAAATTTGATAATTATTTCTGCGACCTTTACGCCTAAAAAAGGAAATAAAGAGGAAATAAAAGGAAGAATGAATAAATTTATGAGTTACAGAAAAAATAGCCACCCCGTAACATTTCCCTCTGCCGGCTCGGTTTTTGTGAATCCTGAAAAAAGGGGTAAGGTTATCCGAGCAGGAGAATTAATTGAAAAAGCCGGGCTCAAGGGCAAAAAAATAGGTGGAGCCCAGATATCTCTGCAGCATGCAAATTTTATTATTAATTTAGGAAACGCCAAAGCCAAAGATGTTCTGGCTTTAATTAAATTGGTTCAAAAAAAAGTTAAAAAAACTTCTGACGTATCATTAGAGACAGAGGTGCAAATTTTATGAAAATAATTATATCGCTACGGTAAAAATTATGAAAATTTTAATCAGAACAAAAAATCTTGAATTAACAGCGCCGCTTAAAAGTTTTATTGAAGAAAAAATCGGAAGTCTTAAAAAATTTATAGATGTTTTAAAGCGCGAGGAAGACCCTTTGGCGAATTCCAGGCGGGATAAAAAAACATTAGCAGAAGTTTTTTTTGAGATTGAAAAAGAAAGTAAACACCATAACAAAGGCAATGTTTTCAGGTCAGAGGCAAGAATTTTATTGCCCGGTAAAAAAATAATGGCGCAATCAGCCGGAAACGATTTGTTTTTGACCGTCGTGGAAATTAAAGACAAGTTACAGCAGGAGATTAAAAAATATAAATTAAAAAAAAATGATTTAGCGCGTCGTCCTCGCCGCCGCGATTTATTCACACCTTGACAGATATTCGGCATAATATAAAATTGAAAAAGATGAATAATAACACAATTTCTGAAAGTGAGTATGAACGTAGGGGCGTATGGGGAATGCTCACTTCAATAGATTTATTTGGGTGCGACCACGAAACTATAAGCAGCGGAGAAAAAATAAAACAATATGCCATTGAAGTTTGCGATTTAATAGACATGAAAAGATTCGGAGAGCCGGTAGTCGCGCGTTTTGGCGAAGACCCGAAAGTTTCGGGATACAGCTTAGCTCAATTGATAGAAACTTCTTTAATATCGGGACACTTTGCTGAAACAGATAACTCTGTTTTCATTGATATATTTTCCTGCAAATTTTACGACCAGCAAAAAGCAGTTGATTTCACAAAAAACTTTTTTAAGGCGCAAAACCTTGTTTTTAATACCACCCTCCGCGGCGCCACAAAAGAATAACAATAAACCATTTTGTCTTCAAACCGCATTGAATAAATGCGGTTTTTCGTATAATATAACAGAATAACTATATGTCAATTTTTAGCAAAATTTTCGGGGATCCGAATGAAAAATATATAAAGGGATTGGCGCCCATTGTTGAAAAAATAAATTCTTTTGAGCCGGAATTTCAGAAATTTTCTGCAGAACAGCTAAAAGAAAAAACAAAAGAGTTTAAAGAAAGATTGGCAAAAGGCCAAACTCTGGATTATATTCTTCCAGAGGTTTTTGCATTGGTAAGAGAAGCCGCAAAAAGAACCTTAAACCAGAGACACTTTGACAGCCAGTTGATTGGGGGCATTGTTTTGCACCAAGGCAAAATTGCCGAAATGCGCACTGGCGAAGGTAAGACTTTGTCAGCTACGTTACCTGCCTATTTAAACGCGATAGAAAGTCGCGGGGTGCACATTGTAACTGTAAACGACTATTTGGCCAAGAGGGACATGGTTTGGATGGGGCAAATATATGATGCTTTGGGGCTGTCTGTAGGATGCATTGTGAACGAATCAGGTTATATTTATGATGCCAATTACAAAAATAATTTAGATAAAGAAAGAGATATTTTAGGAGGGTTTAAAGTTGTGCAGGAATTTTTGAAACCTTGTTCAAGAAGAGAAGCATATGAGGCAGATATTACTTATGGCACAAACCATGAGTTTGGTTTTGACTATTTGCGCGACAACATGGTTTATGATTTATCTCAAATGGCGCAAAGAGGATTTAATTTTTGCATTGTTGACGAGGTTGACTCAATTTTAATTGATGAGGCGCGCGTGCCCTTAATTATTTCCGGCCAGGAAGAAGAGGCAACGGAAAAATATTACCAGTTTGCAAAAATTGTTTTGCCTTTAGAAGGAAACCCTTCGGCGGGCTCAGGGCAAGTCCCTTCGGCGGGCTCAGGGCAGGCAGATTACACGGTTGACGAAAAAATGAAAGCAGTCAGTTTTACTGAAGCCGGGCAGAACAGAGTTATAAAAAGTTTGGGATCTGACCCTTGGTTAGACAACGACATTACAATAACCCATCAGTTAGAATCGGCTTTGCGAGCCAAAGTTTTATTTTTAAAAGACAGAGATTATGTTGTAAAAGGCGGAGAAATAATGATTATTGATGAATTTACGGGCCGAATTCTGCCCGGACGCAGATGGTCTGCCGGGCTTCATCAGGCAGTTGAGGCAAAAGAAAATTTGGAAGTAAAACCGGAATCTTTGACATTAGCCACAATCACATTCCAAAATTATTTCAGGCTTTATAAAAAAATATCAGGAATGACAGGAACCGCAATAACCTCGGCCGAGGAATTAGACAAAGTTTACAATCTTGAGGTTGCGGTAATTCCGACCAATAAACCAATGGTAAGAAAAGATTTGGCCGACAAAGTTTTCAAAACAGAAAGCGGAAAATTTTCAGCCGTAGTAAAAGAAATAGAGGGGTTGAACAAAAAAGGCCAGCCGGTTTTGGTTGGCACAAGGTCTGTTGAAAGAAATGAGTATCTGGGAAAATTATTGGAAGTCAAAGGAATTCCTCACCAAATTTTAAATGCAAAAAATCATGAAAGAGAAGGAGAAATTATTGCGCAGGCAGGAAAAAAGGGAGCTGTAACAATTGCAACAAATATGGCAGGCAGAGGAGTTGATATAATTCTCGGCGGTAATCCGCCAAACCTCGATGATTCTCGAGGGGTTGGGGAGCTGGGCGGCTTGCACGTTGTGGGCACAGAAAGGCACGACGCCAGAAGAATTGATAATCAGTTAAGGGGAAGAGCAGGCAGACAGGGCGACCCGGGTTCTTCGCAATTTTTTGTTTCTTTGGAAGATGATTTGATGAGAATTTTTGGCGGAGATAAAATAAAAAACTTAATGACTGCTTTAAAAGTTCCAGATGACGAGCCGATTCAGGCGAATATGATTTCAGGAGCCATTGAATCTGCCCAGTCAAAAATTGAAGGATTCAATTTTGACGCAAGAAACCATTTATTGGAATATGATGACGTAATGAATAAGCACAGGGAAATTATATATAAGAAACGATATGAATTTTTAGCAGCCAATCCGCCAGCGGGCGGATTAAAAGATAAAATTTTGGAAATTTTTAAAAAAGCAGGTTTTTCAGAAGGGGATTATAATAAAAAAGAAAAAGAAATCGGCGAGGAAGATATGCATCAAGTTGAAAAATTTGTGAGTTTAAAGGTTTTAGATAATTTATGGCAGGCGCATCTTTCAGATATGGACCATTTGCGCGACTCGGTAAGGTTAAGAACTTATGGCGGCCAGGATCCCTTGGTTGAATATAAAAATGAAGGCCACAGAATGTTTCATCAGCTTTTGCAAATGATTGACGCAAA